>OKVF01000732.1_pt1 | contig 32750 bp, 30 predicted proteins | sample 1604831 | NCBI WGS metagenome assembly OKVF01 (sample SAMN01760980, study PRJEB22395) | human gut metagenome
AGCCCATCTTCGGCTTGAAAAATCACACCATTAACTGAATATCCCTAAGATAAATCCATGGTTCCGGCTTACGACAAAACACCTGTCAGTGGTCTGGCATTGTGTCGATAAGCTCACATTAGAATGTGAGTCAGCTATAAATGTACCCGACCGTTTCGTATATCAAGATAAGAACGGTGTCGGGTTACTGGTTCAATATCACGATGGAATCTTGGATATGATTTACCATGACGCCACCGACTTTGAAACCAAAAAGATACAGAAATGGCTACGGGAGCTTATGCGCGACACCATTCTCCGTATCGCTAAAGAAGTTCTCCCTGCAAGAGTAAAGTATTGGGAGAATATGAAGGGGTTATACGGTACAGGAGTTACAGTAAAACGTCTCCGGAAGAATATACTTGGTCAGTGCTCATTCAGTAATCATATCTCCCTACAACCATTTCTTGTAATTTTCAAACAAGAATGGGCCGATGGAGTGATATTGCATGAGATGGCGCATTATAAATACAAGCATCATCGCAAATCATTCTGGAACTTTCTTCCCACTCTCATCGGAGACGACTCAAAGATGGTAAAAGCAAAAGATGATATAGCCATGTCCCCATACTACAACTATTACCTCTATCTCACGAAAAATAAGTAACTTTGCTATTATAAAACAGACAATGATATGAAGAATTTTCAATCACACTATAATGAGTTTAAGAGTCTGCTCAGAAATGAATACGGGCTGGACAAGGACGCTCTTAGAGAAAACTTCGAAATCGCGATGGAAAATGCCGAGAAGGATATTAACCTCCTCGACTTCGATGATGAGGACAGGGATGTCGTATCCGCGCTGATGCACCGTATCCAAAGGATGCACAGTCTTGGACATCACGATTATGTCCGGGATGACATTTCTCAACTTTCGTTTTATCCGGAGGGGCATGTGTCTGTTACTTTCAATTCTCATTGGAACCGGAAATCTGAGAAAGAGTTGTATCAGCCCATCCATAATTACTTCAGGGATATGCTTAATAAGGGAGGCTACCTTGGACCTCAGGATGAGCCATTCTATTCAGGTGAAATATTTCATAGGGTAGCTGAGGAGCAAATGCAGGAGTTTGTGCAGACTCTGACAAATTCAACTCATCTGGTAGCAGACCACATAGTAGAGAATGTTTCTAATAACTGGGCGTGGAAACCAGATATTTATGCGTATTCATTCTATACTTTTGAGAAGTTCTTTGACATCGCTTACCACATGGTGATAGACGAAGAATGTGAACTGGATTTTGAACCTGATGCTCTATACGAATGTCCTGTTCTTAATCTACCTCTTAACGTGGAGCGAAGAATGTATGTTAAAGAGGATAAACTCCATGACATCGTAAAGGACTTGTTGGAGTTCATAGAAATGACTGACATTTGCAATAGCAATAATGTTATATGGGTCCGAACTATCCTGTTTAATATAGGTATGGCAGCATTCCAAACTGTTTGCCGAACAAAAGAGCTAAAGTAAAACCTAATGTCGGTAGAATTTATTTCAGGCAAAGACCATTACGATAAAATTGTGGCAAGAGTGGCTTCCGTGAGGAAGTCGCTCTGGATTGGTACAGCCGACATTAAAGACCTTCACGTCAAAGCCGGCAATTCATCGGAGCCGTTCCTTGCCGTACTCGCAAAACTGCTCAAACGCGGCGTAGAAATCCGTCTTATTCATGCAAAAGAACCGGGTCCGGCTTTCCGTGAGGATTTTGACCGATACCCGATTCTAAAAGCCGGACTGGAGCGGATGCTATGTCCGCGAGTCCATTTCAAGATGCTTATATTTGATTTCGAGTACGCCTATATAGGCTCTGCCAATCTGACAGGTGCTGGTATAGGCATGAAAAGCAGTAACCGACGCAACTTTGAGGCCGGAATACTCACCGATGAAGCCTCGCTGATAGATGCCGCCTGTGAACAGTTTGACAGCGTGTGGCGCGGAGAACACTGCACTCGCTGTGGCCGTCGCCAATACTGCACCGACCCAATCAAATGATTAAAGTGTAGGCAAACTATTATCTATCATTTTCAAATATTTACCATTCGTTTTGATATGAGCATGTATTAGTGCTATCTCAGAAGATAACAACTCTCTATCCTCATCGAATACTATTCCCAAATGATGGTGTTTGGCTGTAATTTTTGAGAAAGCATCCATCAACTCATCAGTCTTACAATGAAGTATGGGATAATTATAATATTGGTCTCCGTCTTCTTCTATTTCGACTATATTGTAGTATGGAAGAATCCCAATCTCTTGACATTCCAACACATATTCATCTTCACCAATAATCGGGGACTTTTCAGTATCAAAGCGCCAAGTATCAGATTTTGAATTAAATATAACATTTCGTGATAGTGGTAAGGATAATTCCAAGCCCTCATCTTTGAAATCTATTGGGAATGCAAGTCCATGTGTAGTATCTTCACCATATCTTTCGGCTGCCAAAGAGGACAGCGCAGAAAGTAGCATGAGTTTATCGGTGAGAAACTTTATATCTGGATTTGCGGCAATAGTCTCATACGGAATACGGTCAAGGTTCTTCCGCATCAGTTTATTTATAACATATTTTTTTGCACGTGCTTGTCGCCTGATTTTTGCCGCATTAGACTCTTGTTTTTTAGAACCGGAACCAAAGAAAGTTCTTAATAATGTTCTATGTCCATTATATAATAAACTCTCTAATTTTGTTCGGGAAATGATTTCTACGGATTTGAAATCATGCTTGGATCCCTCGTCGTAGGCTACATCAAGGACTTGCTTGCTTAAATCACATGCGCATATTAAGATGAATTTGGAATTTGGCTCAATACCGTCCTTATTATTGTTGACTATTGCAGAATATATATCCCTTATGTCAGACTGAGATAATTTCTGGTATCTTTTGACCTGACAATAACAATGAACACCATCTTTCGTGATGCCATACATATCTATACCTCCATCATTGCCACAAACACCGGTATGGTCAAGACGTTCCCATTTATAAAGGCGATGCAGTAATTGATACCCCAATTCCTCAAACCGCCTTGGTTCGAGGTCTTCAAAATGGGGTCTATTAGTTGTAACGCTTGGATTAGGCATAGCTTTATATCTTCCCCGAGATTTCGAGTTCAGTGATAGAATGTGCTGTGATGTAGAGATAAAGTGTCGTGACGATACGTGACGACGCCATAATCTCTTCCTCGGAAGCATCCGGAGTGACATGGCTCTCGTCATTACGCAGATTGCGCATGGTGTCAAGGTATCCATACATTCGCTTGTATTTCTCACGCTGCTTGAATTTGAGGGATTTCAGTTCCTCAAATGCAAAGATACAATCTGCCAATGCAGGTGTTTTCTGCGGGTCGCGTGTGTTGCGTAGTTCTTCGCCATGAATCAACCAATAGAGTTTCTTTAGGTAAGTCTCAAATTTGGTGAGTATGGTATTGAAATGCCTGCGACGGTCAACGAGTGTCAATTTCTTGTCGCCAAACAAGCGGTTGAACGAGTCTATCAGCAAGTCATTTGCTCCGTCAAGACTGGGAAGCGAAGATGCCTGAAGGACTTTCACAAAGACCTCAATAACCTCATTGATAGGACGAAGTCCGGGGAAGTCGGCAAATTCATCGCTAAATGCCATGTAGAGCGATTTGCGGAATGCCTCCGGGTCAAATACCAATGGAGCATCGCGGAAATGGTCGTAAAGAGCCGCTGCCATCTGCGACATTATCTGACGGTATTTCTCGCCATTGTCAAAGAGCGACTTGAATGCCTCGGTCTGTTCCTCATAAAGCGTTGTTGCTATATCATCGAACACGTTGGGGAAGACCGCCTCCATAAACTGCTGCTTACCGTTGTTATTGGCTTTCTTTGAAAGTTTCTTTGCCTCTTTGGTTGTGGTAAGTCTGTTGACGATAGCCTCGACAATAACCCTGTCGGCTTCGGAGAAATCTCCTTTATACAAGATATTTATCTTGTCTATGATATTGCCGAGTAAGTCGCGTTTCGTTTCTGGTTTGCCTCCGCCATTGCCGGATTCGCCCTTGACGGACTGATTCCCTTCAAGGCTGATTGCTACGGTGTCGCCTTGTTTGAACTGAGAGTTGACCAGCATTATTTTCTTAGACAGGTCAGGTCTTTCATGCGGAGTCTTCGGCAGAAGCTTATAAAGTGTGTCGGCAAAGATATAAGCCTTGTATAGCGACTTGTCGAAAGTGCGGGCAATCTGAGCCATATATGAATAGAAGCGAACAAAGTTCTTTACTTTTGACCTTAGTTCAAATCTCTTTTCTTCATCCAAGGCATCGAAACGGCTCATAATCGGTTTGAAAAATCCGGACAGAGCTGCCAAAGCATTCTTTTTGCCTCTATATTTCTTGTAAATTTCGTAGAAGGCTTCCTCCTCGTTCTCGCTCCAGATATGATATTGCGCTATATCTTTTCTGAATCGGTAAACGTAATTGACATCTACCGGTTCCACAAGATCGGTAGCTGTATAAAACGGTTCAAATGCCTTTTTAATCTCATCGGCAGTATTTGAAAAATCAAATACAAACGTATCTTTCTTCAACTTCTGCCAGCGGTTGAGTCGTGACAATGTCTGCACGGCTTTTACATTCTTCAACCGCTTATCCACAAACATTGTATGTAGTTTCGGCTCATCAAAGCCTGTCTGATATTTATCGGCTACAATAAGGACATTATAAAGGTCACTTGCGAAATACAGTGGCAACCTTTCCTCGCTGATTCTACGCGCGGGTGTGGAATTGAGCTGTGACTCAGTGTAGGTCTCGCCTCCAAATTCCAACTTCCCTGAGAAAGCAACGAGTGGATTGACATCTGTATATCCTTTGCGATTGCAGTATTCCTTCATTGCCATATAATAGCGCAGAGCGTGGGCACGGCTGGCGCATACAATCATAGTCTTTGCATGGCCCTCCATGCGCTGGAGTGTCACTTCGCGTATTTTCTCGACCATAATCTCAATCTTTTGGTCGATAACGTGCTGATGATTGTCGTGGAATGCCTTTATTGCCCTTGTTGCAGGTGTCTCTTCGTAATCCGGATTTTCTGCGATATTCTTTGCAATCTCGTAGGCTGTCGCTATCGGAGTGAAGTTCAACAATACATCTTTGATGAATCCCTCTTCAATTGCCTGTTGCATCGAATAGATATGATACGGCTTGTACTTCATCTGTCCCGGCTTTTCGGGGTCGGGATAGGCTATGCCGAATGTCTGCAATGTCTTGGGCTTAGGTGTGGCGGTAAATGCGTAGAACGAGAGGTTGCCATGCTGACCTTGGGTCAACAGGTCTTCCATCAAGGCGTCTTTCTCCTTTTCAAGCTGCTCAACCTCTTTTTCCTCGATTTCTGCAAGTTCTTTAAGAGCCTCGTCGGTATCGGCGAGTGCGGCTTTAGTCTTTTCCGCGTTTTTACCGCTTTGACTGCTGTGGGCTTCATCCACAACTATAGCATAACGTTTGCCGCTCTGATTGCCTACTTTGTCGTAGATGTATGGGAAACGATGGAGTGTGCATATTACGATTCGGGCATTGCCGTCACGGATTATGTCGCCGAGTTTCGATGAAGGGTCGCCATCGCGGATTATCTCAACCTGACCGAGTTTGTGGTCGAATCCGAGCACGGTGTTCTGCAACTGTTGGTTGAGCACGCGACGGTCGGTTATAACAAACACTGTATCGAAAACGTCTTTCTGATTTGTATCGTGCAACGAGGCAAGTCTATATGTCAGCCAAGCGATTGAATTACTTTTGCCTGAACCCGCTGAATGCTGAATCAGATAGTTTTTGCCCGGACCATTGGCGGCAGTGTCAGCAGTCAGTTTCTCCACTACATCAAGCTGATGGAAGCGAGGGAAGATTATCTTGGTCGATTCTTCCTTGACCTCTTTCTCCTTGCCGTTTTTATTGACAACAATCTTGATTTTTTCTTCTTTCTGGACGGAGATGTATCTTTGCAGGATAGACAACAATGCGTCTCTTTGAAGCACTCTTTTCCAGAAATATCCAGTCACATACTCACCTTCAGCAACGGGCGGGTTGCCAGCACCCCCTACGTTTCCGGCTCCATTGCTACCCTGGTTGAAGGGAATGAAAAATGTCTTGTCCTTTTGAAGCTGCGTGGTCATGGCAACTTCATAGAGATCCACTCCGAAGTATGCAAGTATGCGGTTGTTGAAGTGAAACAAGAACTCCGCCGGGTCGCGGTCCTCCATCCATTGATGCTTGCTGTCTTCCACACTCTGTCCCGTAAGTTGGTTTTTCAGCTCAAGGGCAAAGACCGGAATACCATTAAGCATAAGCACCATGTCGATAGTGTTGTGATGCTTGGAAGAATAGGCGAACTGACGGATGACATGAAGACGGTTGGCGCGATACTTGCGCATAAGTTCCTCGTTCAATTCCGAAGCCGGAGCGAAATATGCGATACGAATTTTTACGCCGTGGTCATCAATACCGTTGCGGAGCACGTATATCAGACCGTAACGTGATATATCATCTTGCAGCACCTTATAGAACTGGTCAGTAGCGTTCTCTGCACCATAGATTTTTTGATAACGCGCCCATTCCTTCGGCTGTGTCTCTGAGATAAAATCTTGGAGAACAGTCAAATCAATGGCTGCGTCTTTGTGGTATGTCATTTGGAAGCCACGCTCATAACCGCCTTTTTCAAGCAGCCATTGCTCAATGTCTTCCTCAAAGTTCCTTTCTTTCAAATTACTGTTGTCCATACGACTTTACTTTTTCAAGACTTTCATTAAGAATCGCAAGCATCTCTTCTGAATGTTCATCCTTTGATATAGTGGTCCATTCAGCTTCATTCTTCTTCGCTTTTAAATACATAAAGTAGAGCTTGATGCTCTGAAGATTTTTATTGCCAATCTGAACTTCAAGGTTCGCAAACTTCACATGTACCGGAAGATTGCTTTGCTGCGAATTGAATCCGCTGGAAATCATTGCGAGATTACCAAAAGAGTTTACATCCTCCCATGGCCATCTATCATTGTTGTCCTCGTTCCGGGGATGTAGATGTTCGATAGAACGATTATTCCTAAATTCATATTGGCGGATTGCCTCTGTCTCTAAATCTTCATATGGGAAGGCGTTTTTGCCTTCCAAAATGAGTTTTTCCCACAAAGCATAGTCAAGTCGCCACAGCCAGTATCTTGGTTTGGAATCATAATCAAGATTACTAATTTGTGGGCATTTGTTATGTCCACTCCGTTGCATATCCTGATTCTTCAGGAATTTCAACAGCTCTATTTGTGATGGCTCATGGTCGAGCGACTTCAGATATTTTAATAATGGCAATACCCATATATGTGGTTCTGTAGAAACATCAAGCATAGCCTGATACTGCCTTAACCGTGCATGTTCATCCTTCTCACACTCATCTTGATGCTTAAAAATGAGGGTATGAGAACTTGATGATGAATTGTATTTAAGCCTTACAACATACATATCCAGCAGAAGTCTATACATGAATAATTCATGATAGAAATCAGTTATTTCTTCCTGCGGAATCGGATTGCTTTTGAATGTATCATGCAATTTTGTTGGATGTACCCTTGCTAATTCATCCTTTCCGGTATGTAATGCCAAAACAAGCAACAGGAATTCCGGGAAAGATAGTATTCCGTCTTCCTTATCGCGGTATGTCTTATTGCTGAAATCATATTTTTTTACCTCAATTTCAGCAATCCGGATTCTTTTCCCATCAATCTCGGCGTGTTGACTAAGGGATTGGCGGGCTTCGTCAAAATTTCCTGAGTTACAGAGCCTAATACTCTTTCTATATGTATCGCATTGGAGTAAGCGAGCATCCTCTGCATCTTCAAGCTTAATCAAAGGCTGCTCAAAATTGGATACGGCATTCCACAGCCTGGTAAGAGTCAGCTTATCGTCCTTGTCGTAATTTCTTAGTAGCTCAACCTTTAAGATCTCGTGCTGTTCAAGTGATTTACCGCTTGAGTTCATTGCCTCAAAATACTCATTGAGTGAAGTCGGATTCTCAACATAATGTTCAGGCAGTTCGGTAACAAACAAAGTCAAGTTATTGAATACATCATCAGCAAATCGAGTGAGTCCGGACTCATCGAAATTTTTATTCAGATAATTCTCTATGCACGAAAGGCCTTCCTCCATGTTTGGATTCCTATACGTTGACTGTTTACCTTCAGCCAGAGACAAAAGGTACTCTCTGTCATCACTCCGTCCATTGAAAAACACACGCCTCGATGAATCAAACAAATTGCTCCAATTTTGTTTGGCTTCACTCTCGATCAAAGTTCTCATGAATCCTATGGCAAGAAGCATAAGAACCGTAGTGCGTTGCTGTCCGTCTATAAGATCAAGCCTTTCGCCTTGCGGTACAACAGTTATCATTCCGAGATAATAAGCCTTTTTAACAGGTTTCTCGAAATGAGAATGTAAATCCCCCATCAGCTGCCTCACCTGACTTTCTCTCCAAGTGAATAGTCTTTGATAGAGAGGCACGCGAAATCGAATCTTATCGGTGACAATAGATTTCGGTGTTATTCTGTATGATTCGTTACTTGCCATATTCATCTATGATTCTTTTTCGGATGATACTTTCGGAAATTTCCGGTAATATGATATGTGATATATTTTTCATCATCTTATACATATTCCATTTTACGCCTTTCATTTCCGGCAGATCCATCCCACTGTTAATCCAGTTGTCCCTTTGTGAAATCTGATCCTGTTTGAGCAAAGCCTCTGCAAGGAAGAAAGTTGGAGATGAGGCTTGATCAATCATCAACACAAGTTCAGATTCGTTTATAAAACCTCGCACTCCGGTACCGTCACTTGCTACTCTATTGGAGTTATAGCGGTGCAATGCCATTATTTGGGATATGCAGTATAACGCTTCAGCAAGGTATTGATTGCCAAACTTCAGATAGTAGCCAAATAAGACAGTTTCTATTGAATCAGAATATATTTCATAACTGCCCCAAGCGAGATTGTTCTGTAATGTCTCGATGAGCGGATTTTTCAAGAATTCCTGATACCGATGAATAAATGTCTCGGCATATACAAAGAAATGTGTACCCCCTTGTATTTTTTCATAGAAATCAAATATTTCTCCAAAAGGCGGAATATCCGACATTGTCGCGGCAGACTGATATTCGTGTTGAATGTAGTGTCCGTATCCTTCATGAGAATCGTTTTTTCTCATCCATCGCCGGAGACGATAAATGTGTGTTCCCAAAGCCCTATGCAGAGCATTCTTTTCCCTATAAATGTTTGGAAGCATAGTCAACCTGTTCCACTTGACTGCCATGTGTTCTGCTTGACCGTCATTTGGAATAAAACGCAGATGGTGAGCTTTTAACAAATCAAAGTCTGATAGGGGCACACCTTTTGAATTCTGATTTGAGAAGAATGTATAAGCAAGGTCAAGATTTGCCTCATTTACCGAAAGGACAGAAAAAGAAATATTCTTGGATATTACATTGACTAACTCGGCTATGTTTTTCTCTTTCGATACAAAAGTCTGTACGAGATATTTACAGTTAGCAATATGCTCTTGGGCATCAGTCGATTCATATGAAGCATTCAACAACGGCAGATACTCGTTATATCCTAATGCCCAAAGAATTATTGACAAAGTTATCAAACGTTGCTGCCCGTCTATAATGTCATACTTGTTCTTATAATCATGAAGAATAATGGTACCGAGATGGAATAGCTTACCTTCCTGAATGTTCTTCAAATTGTGCCAAAGGTCAATGATATTTTTATCCTCCCAGCAATATTCACGTTGATAATCAGGCAAGGAAAGATTGTAAGACATAACATCTTTAAGGCTCATTATGCACACAGATACATCTTCTGAAGATAACCCCAACGGCTTGTATTCAATATCTCTTTCTTTGTAGGGGCTGTCGAGTTTCACATTCGCTACATCCGTAAGCAGTTCTCTTATATAGCAATCCACTATATCATAAAACTTACTGAATGCCTCTACAAGTTGTTCATCTGTTTCAATCCCACTATCCTTGAAAATAAAGGTATCAATTGGTATTGCATTGTTACGATTCACAGCATTAACTTCAGCATTATCCGATAACAGATGCATAAGCCTTATGCCAATCCGCTTGAAGCGGATTCTATCTTCTTCCGAATGTGGCTCCAGATGAAGTTCAAGAAGTCCTCTTCCTCTTGCTCTATTCGGATTTTGGGGAATATGGTATTCAAAATGAATGCCACTTGGATATCCTTCCGGCTTAATCTGGAAATATTGGTGACAATACCATTCTCCCCAGCTCTCCCAATCACACAATTTGACTGTCGGGTGACTGACACTCAACAATTCTCTTGCTTTCTTCAGGTCTGTATAATATAACGCCATAATATTATAAGATTGCACGTTTACCGGTGACGGCTTCAAAGATGAGGCTTTGGCGGTATTGTTTAAGGTTTTCTATTTTTTCTTGCTTGACCTGGATAAGTTCGTCAATCTCGGCGCATTTAGCGTCGAGATAGTCGGCGATGGCCTGCTGTTCGGCAAGCGTAGGGGTCGGAACAATAAAGTTTTTGACACGAGTTATGTCGGCGTAAGGGAATGTCGTTACTATGGAAGTATCTTTGCAGAACCTCCCCAATATAAACATATAGTAAAAGATATACTTAGTTTCGATGCGGTAGCTCAGCGATTTACGAATCTTTAGATTCGTAAATTGCTGATTCGCAAGCGAATCAGCAATTAGGAGAGCGTGCTCTCCGATCGATGCCGTACAGATTGCAAGTATAAACGAACCCGCTTCAAAAGTTCCTCCGTTATTCATTGCTTCAGGAGTAATGTATTGAAGCGACTCTTTTAGATATCTACCGGATTTTCTGATGTCTTCCATTCTGAACCAAGGTATAATACCATTTGTCCAAAATGAAGCATTTGCTTTTGATGGTGTATAGCCATTTCTGAACTCAAAAAAATGTTGAACCGGAATTGTTTCCCAATGTTCAGGAATATAGCCAATCCAATCATTTCCGCTATCTTTTGAAGGCACATCGGGATTGAGGCCATGAGTTACAGCCTCGGTAATGACCGCTTGGCGATACGATTCAAGGTCAGAAATCATCTGCTGTTCAACATCAATCAGTTCATCAATCTCGCCACATTTCTCATCCAAATATGAGGCTATCCGCTCCTGCTCTGCGAGAGGAGGTACTGGGATTGCTATATTTTTCATTTCTTGCCATCGAGTTGTCCATAAGTCGGCGACAATTCCATGTCCCCAACTATAGAACTCATCGGCAAAAAGTGTTGTATGAAAAAGCCAATTATAATAATCAGCGTTCATGGAAGTACGCGGTGCCAAAATCAAATTGATAAGTGACACAGAACCATCCTGTGGAGAAATTCCACAAGAGCCACGGCGGTCAGATCGACTGTTAATTGCAAAATCACCTTTTCTAACAAGTTTTCGGTTATCTCCATCATCTGTTTTAGCCGCAGTTTCCAACTGAGGCAGAATGCCCTGCATTGTCACAGATAAAGGCTCAAAATCCTTGTCACTCACCCGAACGTAGCGGTTGTCATATAATTGACCTATCTTGGACGCCTCCCAGTGTTCTGGAATCTTCCCAATCCAAGGGATGCCGCTATCTTTCATCTTGCGCTCCATCACTTGCCTAAGATTTTGGTCATCAATTCCTGTTCGCGTTCGCCAAGTGAGCGAAAATGCTCGAAGATTTCTGCTGCCGGGCGCGGGGCTGTGTAGCGATAGAACTCACGGGTAAAGGGTATCTCATATCCGATTTTGGTTTCGGATTCGTCATACCAGAAGTCGGGCGCATAAGGGCGCACATTGGCTTCAAGAAACTCGTCGCAGTCGGTCTTCCACGGGATTATCTCGCTATCCTTTAACTCTGAATCCGGAGCGTAACCGCTTGACTTGTCCGTCGGCTTGACGTATGCCTCGGGCATTGCGGGATTACGCTTGCCATAGAAGTTGCGAATCATGGAAACTTTGCCCTGTGCTATCTTAACTTTCTGCTTTTTCAAGTGAGAGAAGAACTCATAATCGTTCATCGGCTCGCGGCAGTCGGTGCAAGCGGAGGCAATATCTTTGAGTAGAGCAATGTCGGGGCCTTTCATTCCGGCGGCACGCTGCTCGTCAAACTGTATGTCTGCAAATTCGAGACGTAGAGGGCGATAGGTGAATACCTTGCGATACTTGAAGTCCTCCACATCTTTGATGCGACTCTCTACACGGATTTCGCCATTCTCATACTCCTGATTTGCAAAGTCCTTGTAAGCCTTCACAATCAGTTCGCGGCAACGGTCGGTTATCTCCACACGCTTATTGCCTAAGCTCTTGCGCCGTTTCTCATAGCATTGTCCGGCGTCGATAAGCTGCACTTTGCCAATGCGTTCAGGTGTCTTGTTTTTGGAGATAATCCAGATGTAGGTAGCGATACCGGTATTGTAAAAGAGGTCGTTGGGCAACTGAATGATTGCGTCGAGCCAGTCGTTTTCCAACAGAAAACCTCGGATATTGCTCTCGCCGCCTCCGGCATCACCCTTGAAGAGTGGCGAACCGTTCTGGATAATAGCCATTCGACCATTATCTTTCAGTTTCGCTATGCCGTTAAGGGTAAACAGCATCTGCCCGTCGCCAATGGCCGGGAGTCCTGCGGCGAAACGCTCACCCTCGCCGGTCTCTTTCTCAACCTGACTCTTGGATGTTTTCCACTCGATACCAAAGGGAGGATTGGAGATGATATAGTCAAATTCGTAGCCCCGGAATTGGTCATTGCCGAGAGTGTCGCCCTGACGCATATTATCAGCGTTACCACCCTTGATAAGAGTGTCGGCTTTGGCAATGGCAAAGGTTTGATTATTGAGTTCCTGACCGTGCGACGTAACATCTGCATCGGGGTCAAGTGCGATAAGACGTTCCGTAAGGCAACCGAGCATCTGTGATGTTCCCATCGCCATGTCGTATATATCCACACTCACGCCTTCATCGCGGAGTCGTTCTTCATCGCCTGCCACAAGAATATCGGACATCACATATATTATGTCGCGGGCCGTGAAGTGCGCTCCTGCCTGTTCGTCATAACTCTCCGAGAATTTGCGCACTAGTTCCTCAAAAATATATCCCATATCCACCGACGATATTCTGTCGGCACCGAGATATGCCTTGTCGCTGTTAAATTCCTTTATGATAAGATATAACAGCCCATTGTCTTCAAGTTTGCTAATTTCCTTGTCAAACTCAAAACGGCGGATTATATCTATAACATTGTCAGAGAAATGCTGAAGATAATCATCGAAATTATCGGCGATGTTGTCCGGGTCAGCGAGAAGATTCTGGAAAGTGAACTTACTCGTATTAAAAAATTGCTGACCGGCTTCTCTCCTTAAAAATCGTCCTTTTAGCACGTCGTCCATTGAGCCTAATTCCTCATTTTTCCTCCATACCGCTTCGCGTGTTGGGGCAAGTGTATCCTCAAAGCGTTTGATGACACACATTGGCAGAATTACATTGCCATATTCATGAGGCTTATATACCCCCACAAGTTTATCGGCAATCGCCCAAATAAGAGCTGCTTTCTCTTGACGGTTTATAGTAGTGAGCCTTTCGGCTGATTGACTGGTCATGGTCTTATTTGGTATTAACGAGCAATTCTCGGATATTCACATTAAGTATTTCGGCTATTTCAGCAAGCGTTTTCAAATCAGGCTGTATGGTATTGGTACACCACTTTGAGACCGTTGTGGGGTCTTTGCCAAGTTGTTGAGCCAACCATTTTCCCTGCTTGTCTGTCTCGGCAAGCACAGCCTTGATTCTATTTAGTTTAACAACTTCCATTTTCAATAAATTGGTATATGATGCAAATTTACTAATAATTTCTGAGGCATCCAAAATAACCGTCTTTTTATCGGTGCGAAAAAATTTTTTGAAGTTTTTTCTGGCTACGCAGATAGGCTGCATCAGGGCTATCTAACTTTGCAGTGTCAAACAAAAGGAAGTATGGGTGAGCGGTCGAAACCAGCCCTCTGCTAAGGGGCCGAGCCTCACAAAAGGCTCCTAAAGTCGAATTGCAAATCGGCGAAGACCGCTGAAAATAGACTCAATCTGAGCCAATCTTTCTGCTTCCGCAAAATACTGGGGTGTCGCATAGCGGCTATTGCAGGAGACTGTAAATCTCCCGTCTTCGGACATCGTAGGTTCGAGTCCTACCGCCCCAACAAATATATGCTTCCGTAGCTCAGCGGATTAGAGCGTCACGCTACGAACGTGAGGGTCGCAAGTTCGAGTCTTGCCGGAAGTACCAGAAACATGTGGGGTGTAGCAGTGGTAGCTAACGAGCCTCATAAGCTCGGAGTCGGTGGTTGCCTTTCGGCCTTCTCCTCGCTCCTCGGCAAAGATCAAGCAAGCTTGTCTTTGATCTCAGAGCTTCGTCGAGTCGAGTCCATCCCCCGCAACAAAAATATGTTTCCGTAGCTCAGTGGATTAGAGCGTCACGCTACGAACGTGAGGGTCGCAGGTTCGACTCCTGCCGGAAATACAAGTGAATACTTCCGTAGCTCAGCGGAATAGAGCATCCCACTTCTAATGGGACGGTCGCAGGTTCGATTCCTGCCGGAAGTACCGAAATGAATAACGGCTTTGACAATATGCCGAATGTCGGTTATGTCAAAGCCTTCTTTTTATGCGTCTTCAAGCAGAAGTTCAAGCTTATGTTTTACCTTTGATAAGACTTCGCCGAGTTCATGGGCAGGCATGACTGTTTCAAATTGTCTCAACTTGTCGATTGCGTCGGAAATGAGGTCACACATATTTGAATCCAACGGTGAATTTGATATGGAGTAGTCCTCATCGGCGTATCTGTAGAACTTACCTTCGTAAACCTCAATCGGCGCTTCGTAGCCGAGTTTATCAGACCTCATCACTTGTATGTCGGCCTGAACGGTTCTTACTGAAACGCCCCTGGTTATTCCCTCCATTTCGTACAAGGCGTCGGAACAAGCCTCGACGAGATTATCCAGAGTCCACCGCCTGTACTTGTTCCTCAGGCACCGGTCTATGGTTTTGTATCTTATTAGTGCATTTTTGTTTACTGGCATGGCTGCGATAATAGTCTTCTTTGTTCATAATTAAATTGTTTTTGGGTGCCATGCCGTGACAATAGGATAAGCCATAACAGGGCACAAAAAAAGTCGGAAAGTGTTGTGGACCTCCCGACTGTTTTATCCTGATTGTCTGCGGTTTCGTTATGTCAACTCATACAGACCGCATTATCATATCGTCGGAGCAATCCACCGGGCACACTTCGGTAACCTCTATAACTGATGCAATAGAGACTGCTGTCGAAGCTGCGATAGCTACGGCGAAGAATTGTGGACGATATGTTGAGTTGCGTTGTCTGCATTGTTTTCTTTTTAGTATGCGCTCGAAAGCGAGTGCAATTATTTAATCGCGAGTGGAAACTTAGCGCATGTCGGCTTTAGCCGGTGCGCGATGCCGAAGGCAAAGTTATCCACCGCAAAGTTACCTGATTTTCAGCAAATAGCCAAATGTCTTCTGAAATCCGGACGCAAAATTACTATACTGCTACGCAGTCTATTTGCGTACCCGAGATTTTTATTCTATGCCGATGGCTTCTTGGATCAGATGCTTGGCGCGAGCTTCGACCATTGCATTCCACAGACGGGAGTCCTGAAGTTTTGACATAGGGATGTACTGCTGGAAACGTGAGAAGAACTCAAGCGGCTTCTCAATATTCCAGTTAGTGATGACTTCACCCCAGTTTACCTTGTCGGCAAACTTTTCGAGCAGACGCCAGTTGTTGTAGATGTCGTCACGATTGGAGAGAGCCTTCCAATCCCACTTGGACGCAAACTTCTGAAGCGTTGACTCCGAGAGAAGGTTTTCCGGGCATGAACGAGAAAATTCATCCCAGTGGATTCTGTTGGCAAACTTGTTGATGCCCTCGACAGTCCAGATGATGTTACTGTTGCCACTGACCTCTTCCCAGTCAAGTTTATCGGCAAACTTCTCAATCATTGTCATGCTGAGGCTCCCGCTTTGAGAGACTTCTTTCCATGCCTCAGTTTCAAGAACTGAGTTAAGGAAATCATTACTTGTAATAGGTCCCATATCTTTGGGTGTTTTTAGAGGGTGTTTCATAACGATTGTTAATTTGCAGGAAGCCTGTTCAAGAGCATTGCCATTCCTGCAATGATAACCATCTGTCGTGCGACCTCTAATGTATCCTCATAATTTCTGCATAATCGTCGGAAGTTGTCAAGCCAAGAGATAGAGCGTTCCGCTACCCATCTGCCTTTTGCGGGAATGAACTTTCCGTCAGAAGAACCCGACAAGGTGATTTCCACGTTCATGCCAAAAGCATTTCTCACAAGTTCAATCAAATCTCCGCGATAGCCTCTGTCTGCAAGAATCTTCTTGATGGCCGGATGCGAGGCAGCAAGTAAAGCCAGAAGCATCAGACCGCCTTTGGAGTCATATATGTTAGCGGTAGTTGTCTTGACATCAAGTAGATGTCCGTTCTTGTCAACTGCAATCTGCCGTTTTATTCCCTTGACTTTCTTGTTGCCGTCAAAACCTTTCGGTGAGGGATATGAGGCAGCCCGCACACTTTGGGCATCGACAACCGCGACACTTGGTTCCGGAGCCTGACCTTCCTGAAATCGCACTTGTGCGACAAGGCTGTCAAGCAACTCCTTGAATTCGCCGATGGCACTCCATACACGGAAATAGTAATATACGGTCTGCCATGCCGGGAAGTCATGTGGAAGATTACGCCATTGACAGCCGGTCTTGTCCACGTATAAAACCGCATCAAAGACAAGAAAAAAATCATGTTTGCTCGTCCAATTATCCATTGGAATTGTTTCTTTTATGAAAGCTTTCTGTGCTTCTGTTAAATCAGAGGTGTACATTTCTAAATCCTTTCTTTTAATTGTCAACAAATAAACAATTTAGAAATGCCCTCTCCTTTAGCAGAGGCATTTTTGATGGGGATTCTTAACGGTTGTTATGAAACACCCTCTTAGATCTCTGATAAGGATGAGAACATCTTTGATACTCTATATAGAACGGGAGATACTTCCGAGGTATGAGCAGTTCGACGCCGCACATCAGGTGGATCATGCTCAGATAGTCATTAAACAAAGTATGGAGATTGCAAAACATTATTCGGTGATTCAAGAGATGGTGTATGCGATTGCTGCCTTCCATGACCTCGGACTAGCGGTCGACCGAAAGACGCATCATCTGGAATCCGGCAGGATAGTAAGGGAGGATTCGCGATTGCGTGAATGGTTCTCACAAGAGGAAATCGAGACAATGGCGCAAGCTGTAGAAGATCACCGTGCATCGTCCGACCATGAGCCGCGAAGCATCTACGGCAAGATTGTTGCGGAAGCCGACCGTTTCATCGAACCGGAAAAGATAATCGAGAGAACCATACAGTATGGTCTTGGCCATTATCCGGAGTTGAATAAGGAAGGACACTGGCGTCGCACCCTCGACCATCTACACGAGAAATATGCCAAAGGCGGCTACCTGAAACTGTATTTCCCGGAATCTCCGAATGTACGACGTCTGGCAGCTCTCCGTGAGATTATAAAGGATGAAGCAAGACTGAGAGGAATCTTTGAAAAACTGTTTAGTATCTTATCTGCCGAATGATATGTTTGGTGCTATAATTGGCGATCTGGCTGCGTGGACATACGAGCATGACCAGAAATGCTTCAATGAAAAATTGGTCTCTCCGGAAGCAAAACTTTCGGCAATAGGGCTGTGCATCAAAACAGAGTTGCCTTTCTTCTGCGATGGCGGGAATTACTATAAGCATCGGTTTTATACCAAACTCTCTTACGCTTTCAACAATCCGAATGCCGAAACTTATGAGGATCATCTGAATCTTGAGCCGTGGGACTACGAGTATGATGTTCCCGGACGACCTATCCCGTTCAAGATGAAGCAGGCTATGATCACGGCAGCCTTCATCCTTTCGGGGAATGAAACAGAAGAAAGGCAGAAGCATCTTGATTGGGTATCATTCTTTCATGGAGGTAAGCAAGAGCATTATGCCCAGGCATTGATGCCCATAATCAGGAGGTTAAAAGAGGGTCAATCCAAGGATGAGATTGAAAAGGACTATCCGGTTACGCTCAACTATTACAAGAGCAGTTCGGGCCATCAATGGCACGATTATTTGGAGTACATAACATTCGCATGGCGATGCTTCTATTACAGTCATAGCTTCAACGAGGCTATTATAAATGCTGCAAAATGCTCCCGAGACAGGCATCTTACAATGGCTTTAGCCGGAGCTTTCGCTAAGGCATATTATGGGCACGACTCGATTGCTCCGGAATTTATCACCATTTGCGACCGGCTTTTAGGTCATTCTGAATGAAAAACTCCGGCCTACGCATCTCTGCGGAGGTCGGAGCGGTTGGAACTTGGAACGTTATGCAGTAGCCTTGGCTTCAAGGAAGCGGTAGGCGTTAGAATTTACGAGGTTGACGATGCGGTCGTGATAGTCAGTGTTGGAGTTGCATACTCCACGGCTTTGTATCACCCGACCTTCTGTCAGCGAAAACTCGATTGTCTCTATGCGGTTCCCCTCGCGGTCATGTGCCGATAGAATTATTGACTCCGGCTTGGAGTAATATGACGCTCTGAATACGCAGTGCTTCATGTGTTCGCCCTCGTCCTTATAAGCCTCGATGGTGTCGAGCACTGATATTTCGATGTCAGTGTCGGCGATGACAATTCCGAAATAGCAACTCTTTGTGGCATAGAAGTTGGCTTCATCTTCCTTGGCTTTCTTCAACTGAATTTCATCGCGTTTCTTCTGTTCAGCCTTTCTGACCTTGTTGAGCCAATGGTCGTGCTCGGCTTTGAGGTCGGTGGGGCATAGATATTTGGGATTACGGATGTCGCGTCCACACTTGTCAAGCAGTTTTATGAGGTCGCACCACATCATCATATCCTCCGGCATATAGCCTCTACGCATTGCTATTTTGTAGGAGTCCCAACATCTTGCAAGGTCGCTCCCGCTATAGATAAAGTGCTTGAGTGCATTGTGGTCGCCTCGCTTCTGAAGGGTTTCAATGCGCGGGTCAGTCAGCAGAGCCTTCATCAGAGATACTGGATGAATGTCAGTGATTGATTTCAGTCCGTTTCTGCGAAGTTCGGGATGCAATCGGTAATGGGGATAGATATAGCAGTCGGATATGTGCATCAGAACGTCCGATAACTGGCGCAGTTCTATCTTGCTTGCCCAGTTGAAGCTATCGACATACCATCCCAAGCACCTTTTGAGGCTGGTTGCGGCTACTTGACCTTTGTTGCTGACCCACAGACGGCAGACCTCTACGGCAAAAGATTTAGGCTCTTGACCTTTGCGGTATTTCACTTCAAGTAGATGCACTCGCAGAACTTGTATGCCGTTCTTGATTTCAAGTACCCCGAAATAGGTCTTATATTCAAGATTGCGCTTCTTGGTATCATTGATTGTCAGCGACTTTCCGCAGTGAGGGCAACGGATAGTCTTGGCTTTTCCCTCATAGATAAAGGAGTTTCCGCAGTCTCCGCAGACGCATTTGCCATGGGCAGTTCTGAACGCAACATGGTCGATGCATTTGTTCACAGCCCAATCTATCTGCTTTTGGGCGATGTCGGTGAGTTGCTCATTGGCAACTACAACCGATTTCTCAAAGGATGTTCTTGCTTTCATCTGCTTAAAAATCAAAGAGTGAGGGTTCTGCCTGGGTCTGCGGTTTAACCGTCTTCGGTTTGGAATTTCTCTGCTGGAGTTTGCGGTATTCTTCTTCTTGATAGCGTTTGAGAGCTGCGGCTCGTTGCTCGGCTTTCTCTTCCTCCGTGAGGTCAATATGGTGGTTTACAACTACCTGTCCTTGTATAGGCTTGCCGATTTCGATGGTCTCTTCCTCTGCAAAATGGGTGGCGAGACCATAGATTTCTTCATCAGAGTAGCCACAGCATCCGGATTTCTGCACATAGTTGAGTATGGCGGTGATGATGTCATCAATGGGGCGGTTTACGCGCTCGGCTTTCTCGCGGAAAAGCGCGTCCTCGGCTTTTCTCTGCTCCAGATAGTTTTGGATGATTTCCTTAAAGTGTTCCGTTCCTTTCATTGCTTTGAGATTTAGATGATTACTTACGCATGAGTATATTGCAGTCAACGACTTCGGCACCTTTGCCGAAAATAGGATATGCCTTGAAGTATGGCGACCAATCGCCCTCGGCATCGGTGATTGGAGACACAACATCAATTTTGAGGTCAGTCAACCACCGGTCGATTTCAGCGGATTCATCATCGGTGATACCCTCGGCGTCACCATTGATTATATAGCATAGCGCCCATGTCGGCACTGCTTCGATTGTCTTTTGATAGTCCATAGTTCCAAGTGTTGAAGTTCTGTTGGTTGAGTTCTTTCCCTTTCTTTAAGAATCCCTTTCGGGAGGGAGCCGAATCAATTTTTTCGGCAAATCCAAAAAGGATGTGACCGAGGGGATTTCGACAAGGCTGCCGCCCAGGCATTCATCTTGGCCTTGACATATCCACGCACGGCCTTAACTTCGCCGACCCAAAAATCGACGGCTTCCCTCCGGATGGTATTCCAAAAGTCATTAATTACAAAGGGAAAAAGATGGAAAGTTTGCAAAATATTTGTCAGTCTCAGTATTTTACATTATTTTTGCATCGTTACAAAGTAAACGTAATTATGCAAATATTTCGTAACGCAAAAAACTATATGGGGAATGTCCTCGGATTAGAAGCTGAGGATAAAGGGGTTTATGCGCTTCCAGTCCCATTGAGTCATTTCTTTGATGTGCGCAAAAGCCTGATAGGAGGCCATGAATTCCTATTACTGTCACCGACCATGGCAGATGTGAAGCCGGAACTTCTCTGCAAGCGGTATTACAAAACCATGGAAATGTCGGGCATCCCGTGCATATTGGTTATCCCGACTATAACAGGCGTGCTGCGAAGGCAGTTAATCAAGAAAAAAGTAAGTTTTATTGTCCCCGATAAGCAGGTGTTCATCCCTGAACTGGGTACTATACTCTCGGAAAGCAAGCTGGATAACGGTTCCGAGAAATCGGTATTCTCGGCCAATACTCAGTTTCTTTTGCTGTTTCATCTTCTCAAAAAGGACTTGAACGGGTGCAGTTATAATGAGATTATGAATGCAACCGGGATTATAAAAAAGAATATCAGCACCGCTGCCTCTGAACTTGCCAATGCCGGCATCTGCGAGCTGCAGTCAGGACCGGGAAGAGAAAAGATGATCGTATTTTCAGGTGATAAAAAGGATATCTGGTCCAAATCTCTCCCGATGATGACTAATCCAGTTAAACGAGTCGGATATGTCTCTGCCATCGTGCCAAACGCAGAGAAGATGCCGGAATCATACGAGGCAGCCCTTTCTCATTACACCGATGTGGTTGGTGAGGAAGTAAAAGCATACGCAACATACCGACTTTCTGATGAGGCAAAGGCACTCAACGGCATTATTCAGTCGGAGTACGAAGACGGCATGGCCAGGGTTGAATTCTGGGCATACGACCCGGTTAAACTTTCCGACAATGGGTTCATTGATCCATTATCGCTATATCTGTATTATCGCAATGATGACGATGAACGAATACAAGGTGAACTTTCAAGATTAATAGATAGGACATTATGACAGTACAAGGAATTGAACGCATACGTGAATACCTCGGAGAATACAAAGGCAACTATGTGATTATCGGAGGAACGGCAACCAATATAAATTTGGAAGATGCCGCTCTTGAGGGTCGTGTTACTCACGACATAGACATGATAATGGTATGCGAGGCCATCACACCGGACTATCTTGCCCGGTTCTGGGAAATGATTCGTGCTGCGGGTTATGAGCCGGCTGTCATCAAAACGGATACCGGTGTCAAACGCACATTCTATCGTTTCGTTAACCCGAAGGACTCAACCTTCCCCCGATATATCGAACTGTTCTGTCGCGTACCTGACAGCATCGACGTACCCGAGGATATGCATCTGGTGCATATCAGTAGCGAAGATGAGTATCTGTCAAGCTTCTCCGCCATAATGATGGATGACGATTATTACAACTTTGCAGTCAGACATAGTGTCGAAATGCAAGGGGTGCAGGTGCTTGACAAGTTTGCGCTTATAGTCCTGAAGGCAAAAGCCTACATCAGCAATCTTGCACGTAAGGAATCGGGGAATCGTGTACAAAGCGATGACATCATCAAGCATAAAAAGGATGTCTATCGCCTGTCGTTCCTTCTCGATGAGACTGCCGACCGAATCAGCCTGACCGATACTCTTAAAACAGATATGCGTAGTTTCATTGAGACAGTGCGGGCGCATGAGCTGAATACAAAGGCTCTCTCCAACAATATGGGTGTTGCCGAAATCAGTCAGGCAGACTTTCTGAGCAAACTTGCCACAATATTTCAGCTATGATGAAACTCCAATACGCATCCGATCTTCATCTGGAATTTAAGGAGAACAGCGAATTGCTCGCTTCGACTCCACTTGATGTCCAGGCTGATATTTTGATATTGGCCGGTGACATCACGCTCCTTGGCAAAAGCAAATACTATCGCAACCCGTTCTTCGACTGGTGCTCTGAGCATTTTAAGGAAACCTATATTGTCCCGGGCAATCACGAATATTACAACGGTTTCGAGCTTGCAGATACAATGGCTGACTTTCAAATGTCAATCCGCCCTAACGTGCATTATATCAACAATCGGTCGGTAGTAATCAATGATACTGAAATCTTCTTCTCCACGTTATGGTGCAAAATTGATCCGCTGGAAATAGTACCGGTACAGATGGGTATGACCGATTGCTACCGGATCATATATAAGGGACGCGACTTTAACGCCAATGATTATGATGAGCTTCATACCCAAAGCATGAACTGGCTTACGGAGGCTGTTGCAAAATCCGTAGCCAAGCATAAAGTTGTGGTGACTCATCATTGTCCTACCAAGCGATTCGTTGACCCACGCTTTCCCGGCAGTACAATCAATTCTGCCTTTTGCGTAGACCTTGACCGATTTATAGAACAAGCCGGCATCGAGAACTGGATATATGGTCACACGCATTACAATGGAGGCAATGACAACATCATCGGTAACACCCGACTGCACTGCAACCAGCTTGGATACGTCCGTCACGGAGAAAACAAGTCTTTCAATCCGAAGGCTGTGATTGAAGTCTGTTGAGCCTTGTCAGACGCACCGCGTTGTGACGTGGCTTCTGTCTATTGATATGCAGCCTGAAATGTCGGTCAATATGCGGGTCAATCCGCGTGCCAATATGCGTGTCAAAACAGGTTGCAATACCAACATTAAAAAGCGAGTCCGATTGCGGTGTGAATGCTGCAACCGGACTTTGTATTGAAGGACGGGAGAGGACGTATCAATCGAGGTATCCTATCAACTCTTTCTTCAGATCATCATCGATTTCTCGATAGCGGGCAAAAGCTCTGCTTCCATCTTTATGACCGCTGAGGGCACCGACAAGACTCGGATCCTTCACTTTCTTATAAAGATTGCCGACAAATGTACGCCTGGCAATATGACTACTGGCAACTTCGTTTATGGGGCGTTGCTCCTCTTGGCCTGTGGTAGGATTCAGGATAGTGACAAGGCGTGTAATCCCACACTCTTTGAAAATACGCTTGATGGCCACGTTATACTTCTGTTGACTGATAAAAGGAAAGATTCGCCCTTCCGGATCTTGTCCTTTATAGCGGTCAAGAATTTCCAATCCTCTTTGATTCAGCGGGACACGGATTACCTTAGCCCTCGAATTGAGGGTTTTGCTCGCTATATACTCAATGGCTCCGTTGATTATATTCTTCGGTGTCATACGATAAAGATCGGAGACGCGGCAGCCGATGAGAGTCTGGAAGATGAAGATGTCACGCTGAAGGGCATCCGAAGGAGACTTGGAAAAGTCATGGTCGGCGATGATATTACGTTCATCAAGAGTGATGTAGTAAGGCGTACCATAGTTCTCAGACACGATACCGTGGTATTTTTGAAAGGGCGAAGATGTTATGATCCCATTTGCGACAAGTTCTTTGAAGAATGAGCGCAAACAGCTGAACATATTGAAAATAGTATTGTCGCCGCGTTTCTGTGGCCCACGATATATCATCTCATCTTCCTCCTCGCGTGTCCTGATTTTCTTCTGCGCAACCTTGTTGGTCTGCACCTTCTTCCGTGAAACAGGACGTGTATCGGCCGGATTCTTTTTATAAATAACCTTGTACTTCGCAATCTCATAGATTTCATGTTCATTTCGCAGGAATGTTTCGAAACCTAAAAGGTCATCGGCAGAGAAGGTATTGACGTCAAGGATGGGGTCTTTGTGACGTGACAGCCTACGGTAGTGCTCGTAACGCTTCAGGGCGCGAAGCAGTACGAGATAACGGCGCTTACGCCATTCGGAGAGACGACGCTTTTCAATGAATTCGTGCATATAGTCGAAGAAAGTCGAAACTTTCTTCTCCTGAACCTTCACCTGAGCTTTCTCCTCTTCCTCTATTATCTGAGGACGCAGGAAGTCCGCGATCTTTGCCTCCAGCTTCTCGCGTGTGAGTATAGAGACATCATCGGTTTCGCACACTTTATAAAGGAGGGATTCGATGTCCTTCAGAGTCTCGTCAAGCTGACGAAGCTCATTAATCATAGAACGGTCAAGTCGAGGGAAACGTATCCTTTTATCCTCGTCATCCCATAACTCAGGGAGAATTCTGAGCGAAGTATGAAGCCTCCATTGGAGACCTCTCCGGATAGTAAAACGGAGAAGAAATTCAGCCTTCCCGTCGCCGTCTTTTTTGGCAGTCAATTCACGTCTGATGGTAGCCATTTTTGATCAATTTTTAGAGAGAAATTTTTACTGTTTTAGAGGGTTCAATTTTTGGATTTTCGGCAAGAATCAGTCGTTTTCTGACTACCGAGGTCCCTTACCTCTATATACAAAGATAACAAATTTATGTTTAAGTTCAAAGTGCTCTGACTACCGTCTGACTACGAAACCGAAATCCGACTACACCAGACTATCCTTAAAATTTACATGAAAATACTCAACTTTTCTCGTAACACGTTGATATACAATATCCACTTTCGCACGCCCGAAACTTGAACCCTACACCTCAAATTACCTTCGGTTGTGCTCAGTTCCGGAGCACCATCCCTGTTCTGGGCACTTTGACCGCTGACAGTCAATCGATTGTCAGCGGTCAAATTGTTTTTAAGGGTATACTGAAGGGTCAATATAAAAACTGAAGGGACACGAATTGAGCCTCAGTTGTTCTTGTTGATGAGGTTGACGATGACTTTTCCCATGGTGTCTTTTTCCTCCGGGCGGCTTTCCGTAATCATGAGGTCAACCAGAGTATTATCGGCTATGCGTTTGGAGCCGTCATCATTATAAAGGATACCATTCCCGTTGAAGAACCACAGGAACAGTGTTGCGGCAATGCGTTTGTTGCCGTCGCTGAAGGAGTGGTTCTTGGTAACGAGATACAGGAGCATGGCTGCCTTCTCCTCGACTGACGGATAGAGGTCTACGCCGCCGAATGTCTGGTAAATCTGACCGATGGAACTTTTGACAGAGTCATCCTTCTCGTTGCCGAACAATGTGCTGCCGCCGAATTTCTCATGTAGCTCACGGATGACTTGTGCGTCCCAATACATAGACCAACTGGCTCAACTCGTCATACTTCTGCGCGGAACTCGCTCGTTGATGGCATAGCCCCATAAGAGGTCCTGTTTCAATACCTGATTCGCCCATATGCGGAATGCTGTGGCATTCTTGGAATTGACGCGATAGCCTACCGAAAGGATAGCGTCGAGATTATAGAAATTGGTTTCTGTGGTCTGAGTTTTCCCGGCTATTGCACCGTGCCGAGTGGTTGTTTCCATTTTGGAAATAACCATATCTTCTTGAAGTTCGCCGGATGCGAAGATGTTCTTAAGGTGTTTGGAGATGCCGGTACTTTTGTTCCAAACAGTTCCGCAATCTGACGCTGTGTAAGCCAGATTGTCTCGCCTTTTACTCTTACATCTATACTGGCGTCTCCATGTGGAGTCTGATATATTACGAGTTGAGAATTATTCGTTTCCATATGCAAAGCCAGCGATGTGGATACGGCAAGCCGTAGCGCGATGCTCGCGCCTCTCATCTCGCGCCGTTCGGCTCTTTTAATGTCTCTCTGACTCCTTCTTAAAATCTGTTCTGATGCACCCCCTCCGGGTGCCATTTGTCCATTGGGGCGTGGTCTTTGTCGGGATAACCCACAGGAATGAGGTTGAACGGAATTATATTATCCGGAATATTGAGAATCTGTCTCACCGGCTCCATGCGCTCCTCGTGCGGATAGAGACATGTCCATACACCTCCCAGACCAATTGCATGCGCCGCGAGGAGTATGTTCTCCGATGCGGCCGACAAATCCTGCTCCCATAAACTCTCGTCGATGCCGTCGAGGAATCTGTCTTTGTTGCCGCACACAACAAATGCCACCGGCGCGTGCGCCGCCATTTTGGCGTAGGGCAGAGCGGCTGCCAGTTGTCCCAGCAGTTCCGGTTTGTCCACAATGATAAATTCCCATGGCTGTTTGTTAACTGCTGTAGGTGCGCTCATGGCGGCGTGCAATATCGCTGATACTTGGTCGGGGGTTATAGCCTTGTCGGCATAGCGCCTCACGCTTACACGGCTGAGAAGGCTCATATAGGCCTGGTTTTCTTTGAATTGCTCCGGTATAGTGTTGCTGATTTCCATGACATTATAATTTTAAATTCATCGGAAGACATTTGTTCATCATGTCTTTTCATGTTATAAAACGTGCGGCACGTATGAATTATTACGGCCTGACAAAGAATGATGTATCCATTCATGTCCTCATTTTGTTGAAATGTCGCGGAAGAATGTTACCTTTGTGCTGTTAAGCTTATGGATAGACGCCTTGTCTTTGCAACCTCCACGGAAATTCTTCGTGTTCCGTCCGATTCAGTGGTATATATCACTGCCGATGGAAATTACTCGGCCATCAACATGGCCGATGGAGGCTGTTTTGTCCTTACACTGCAGCTGGGGCAGATTGAGCGTCGCATTGCCGACATGCTTGATAGCGGCGACAACCGTTTTATCCGCATAGGCAAAAGCCTTATTGTTAACCGCGATTTCATTGCCTTTATCAATCCGCCCCGCCAGAAAATGGTGTTGTCCGATTGCCGCACGTTCCGTCACGAAGTGTCTGCATCGAAGGAAGCGTTGAGGGCCCTGAAAGAACTATTGGAAAAAGAGACGACAAAATGAGCGAGAGACACAAAGATATTGGTGATGATGAAATTCGTATCATTTCATCTGATGATGCAGGCCGACGACGTAAAAAGCGCCCCGCCTTTGCCGTGTGGGCCGCGATTGCTGTGGCCATGATGCTGACAGTCGTTTTGGCTGTATTCTTTCTATCGGCCGGTGATGAGGCAGAGGAAGCCGAATCGCAGACCGTTGCCGAAGAAAATATATCTGCGGTGTCCGATGTAAAATATGAATGTTTTCCCGCACCCGGACCCGATGAAGCGGATTTATTAAAAAGATTGGCGGAACTTCCTCCGCGGCCATATGCAGTTAATCGTGATACGGTAGTCATCGGTGAGAAACTTACTCTGCTTTGTCCCGTGAATGCCGTGCCCTCACTTGAAATCGGCCCGGGAGCGTTTTTCGACTCCTCCGTAGTGCTGGCCTTGCAGGCAGCCGATATTCGGCGCGATAACGGTGAGATTGTCGGCACTTTTGTTGTCGGAGGAGAACTTCGCAGCAAAGGCGAGGCAAAGGCCGGATTCTGTTCTATTATCAATGGCGAAATTACTGTCGGTGTTGCCGACGCTACCCCAAAACTTGAAGAGGCCCTTATGAACAACGGTTATTTCTTCCGTCAGTATCCGCTCGTTGTCGGAGGTCAGATTGTCGAGAACAAGCCCAAAGGCCGGGCCGTGCGCAAGGCTCTCGCCGAGCTCGAAGGCAAAATTTATGCAGTAATCAGCCATGACCGCCTCACATTCCACGATTTCTCTCAGACTCTCGTCGAGCTGGGCGTGCGCAACGCCATTTACCTTGTCGGAGCAAATTCATCCGGTCTTTACCGCGATGCGGATGGAAAGGTCTTCACATTTGGCACAATACCATCCGAACAACTTACTGACATCAATTATATAGTCTGGCGATAGCGCTTACCGACGTTTCATACATCAGATAAAGTACTTCATACAACGCCCGGCCAATCCGTTTGCCGGGCGCTTGTTTTATGCGAAATTTGTGGTATAAATCATCACAGACAATGAAGTACATTATCCCTGCCATAGCTTTGGCTGTTGCCATGTTGGCCTCGTGTTCGGGTGGCTGTAGGCCCGGGTCTCCGGTTCACAACGAACGGAGAGCCGTATATTATTGGAAAACTGTTTTCCAGTTCGACAGCATAGACATTACTTTCCTTAAGGAGCATAGAGTCGGACGCATGTATATACGCATGTTCGATGTCAGTTTCGACAGCGAAGCCACCGGGTATGAGGAAAAGGCCTACCCCAATGCCTCGATAAAATTCAGTGCTTGCGGGTCACCTCTTTTGTGCGATACTACATTGGATATTGACTTTGTGCCCGTTGTATACATTACTGTCGACGCTCTTCGTGCCCTGCGTGAGCGTGAAGGAGTCCTTGCTTCTAATATTGTCACCCGGGTACGTAATATGTGCGAATACAACGGCGTGCCGGATGTGCGCGAACTGCAGCTTGATTGTGACTGGACCCCCTCGACCGAAAGCTCATTCTTCTCTCTCTGCGATTCTGTCCGGCAGACTATTGCCGCGCTTGACTTACCCTGGCGGCTCAGTTCCACAATCAGGCTTCATCAGCTTTCGCGCCCGGCACCTCCCGTTGACCGCGGTGTACTCATGGTCTATAATACCGGTAATTTCAGTGACCCCGATGCGCGGAACTCGATTATCGACCCTGCCGACGTGGAGCCTTATCTGACGCACCTTCGGGCTTATCCTCTTCACCTTGATGTCGCTTATCCCGCTTATTCGTGGCAGCTCCTTTTTCATCATCGGCAGTTCGTTGGTCTTGTGAGAAACATGAACCTTGCTGATACGGCAAAATTCGCTTTAAAGAATAAGGATGTCTATGAGGCAATCCGCGACTTTCCTTTCAATGACCGCATCATCCACAAAGGCGATGTTGTCCGTCAGGAAACATCTCCATACCAAAGTATTGCAGATGTCAGAGACATGATTGAAAAGCGTCTTTCGGGCCGTCCGCACTCCAATATTATCTATCATTTCGATTCTGACAACCTCTCAAATTATTCTCCCGATGAAATTGACTGCATACTTTCTGTCGTTCGTTAGTGCATCGCTGCTTCTGATTGCTGCCCTTCCTGCATCGGCCTGTGGCCCATATCCTCCAACAATTCCTACTCCCGATTATTTCAGACTCCCTGCTGACAAAGTCAAATCATCAACCGACTATGAACGCGAGGAAAATCTCCTGCTGTGGCAGGCGCTTACTTCCGACAGGATTCCGTTGAAAGATATTGAGCAGGCCGTCTACAAGGATTCCCGGGAAAAATTTGATGCCCATACCGGTTATTGGCCCTGCACGACCGACAATCTTTTCTACATCTACATAAACAATACCGCAGATGAAGAGATAATCGATTTTCTTTACACTGCAAAGAGTCTTGAGGAGCGTCGTCGCAAAATGAATTCTCCATGGTACTATCCACGCAAGAAAGAATGGCCCGAAGAGCACACCGATTTCGACGATATCATCGAGTCATGCCGGGAGTACAGGGGTACGCGTCTGCGCGACCGATATGCACTGCAGTTCACCCGTGCCTTGTTCGCTTCGCACCGCTATGCCGAGTGTGTGGAGTATGTTGATTCGGCATTCTCTGCATTTCCCGATAATAATCTCTTCAGGCGTATGGCCGAGGAGTATGCCGAAGGCAGTCTGATTCGCCTTAAGGAGAACGGATTGGTTTCGGTTTTAGATGATGCCGGTGACTTTGATAGACGCGTCGAGGCTATGGCGGCGGTTAATCCAGATTCGCCCCGCCTCATTGACTATATCCGCGCTAATGCTGACAATACCGTCGGGATGCTTAGGATTGTCCCAGTCCTCCGCAGTCTCATTAAAAATCCGAAAGTACTCTACAAAGGCGACTGGCTCTTTGCCCTTGCTTTTATCTGCTATGAGTGTGAGTATCGCCCCAAAGAGGCACGCGCACATATTTATCGGGCCATGCGGCAGCGTTTTTCTTCAGAAAACCTTCGCGACCTTGCCCGGGCGTACAAGATGAAACTCGATGCCGTTGCCGGATATGCCGGGTCGCTTGTCGATGATTTACGTTGGATTGAGGGCATGGCCGACCCTCTGCATGCAGATGCCGGTGAGTGGGTGCGACGGTGCCGCAACATTATCTATGAAAACTGGATTCCCGGCTTGTGGCGTAGCCTTGACTATACCACGGCAATCCTCTTGTGCGGTTACGCGGATGCTTTTGACTGTGCCGAAATCATACACGCTACTGATAAACATAATAAGTCTGAAAGTGAGGGGTATATCAATAGCCATGACTACCGCAGCCTTTCTTTTCAGATGATGCAAAGCCTCTCGTCTTCGGAGCTCGCCGCTGTGTATGCCGGAGTTCGGGCTTCCTCGCCGCTCAATGATTTCCTGTGCCGTCTGGCCCCCGTCGACAGCGATTATTTCAATGAACTTATCGGTACACTTGCGCTGCGTGAGGAAAATTATGCCAAAGCCGTGCAATATTTATCTATGGTCAGCGATGACTACAACAGTTCGCTCAACATCAATACCGAAGGCTATCTTGCCTGCGACCCGTTTATTTTGTCTTACATCCACAGAAGCGGCTACACATTGTCTTATAAATGCGGGGAGTGGCTACCGGCGTATCACTATGCTGTCGCTCCATCGCTATATAATAATGCAAAACTCGATTTTGCACGGCGTATGCTCCAGCTCGAACAGATGAAAAAACACGGACGCACGACCGACGAACGGGGGCTCGCACGCCTTATGTATGCCGTCGGACGCATGAATTCCTTCGAGTCATGCTGGGCGCTGACGCAATACTGGCGTGGCTGGGTAGTGCTCTTCGAGCCTTCTCTGCAATATTGGGATAGCAAATTCTTTGAGTATAACTACGGGTTCCTCTATGATAATGAAGATTCCGTCCGGCAGGAACAGACCGACAGTATTTTCAAGCAGGAAACCAATGCCGCTTTGTCTATGCTTACCACCGATGATGCCCGGGCCAAGGCTCAGTATCTCCTTGGTAATCTCAGAACTATCAAGCGCCGCTATCCCGGTACGCCAGTCGCTCGACGCCTCTCCTCTTCATGCGACAACTGGAGCTCATGGCTGTAGGGTCCTGAACAATTTACGATTATACCCTATTAGGTATAATGTTATGTATTTGAAATATTTTATACCCTTTAAGGTGTAATTCATTTGAATTTTACTATATTTGCACCCTAAAAGGTATATTATCATGACGCAATTGGCTAACTACATAAAGATGATGCGTAAGCAGTTTGGACTTACGCAGCTCGGTCTGTCTCAGAAATCCGGAGTCGGATTGCGAGAATTATAAAACAATATTCAGCTGCACCTTTGCTCGATGTCGTCAATTTTTGGGAAGTAGTACTGTTTTCATGGTTGACCGGGAATGCCGACATGCACTTGAAAAACTTCTCGCTCTTTTGCCCGGCAGACAATTATATATTGACGCCTGCATATGATTTGTTGTCGACTTCCATTGTGCTATCTGATGATAATGAAGAACTGGCCCTGACTCTGAACGGAAAAAAACGGAAGATAAAACGAGAGGATTTTGAACAAGCTATGTTCGAAAGTGGAGTGGATAAGAAAGCGATAGCAAATCTATTCAGTCGTTTTTCTGATGCGTTGCCCAAATGGCGTACTCTGGTACAGGAATCCTTCCTGCCCGAAGAGTTGCGTGTAATCTATCTTGAGAAGATTGAGATGATGTCTGAAAAGATATCAATTACGGAATAATTCCTCCGACAATAATTATTCCGTAATAATTCCTTACATTTGTGGTGCGATGGTAGACGCGGCCTTCATGGGACGCTGTCTGTCATGCGCTTTTCCGGCTTGAAGCCATTGAATCTGAACCATAGAATCTAAAACCATTACCACAGATGAACAGCGACAGACGCACGTTTCTCAAAACCCTCGGCGCACTGGGCCTCTTTACCATTGTTCCCCGTAAAGTGCTGGGCGGAAACGGATATATTGCCCCGAGCGACCAGCTCACAAAGGGTATTATCGGCGTAGGCGGCATAGGCCGCTCTTCCTACCACTTCACAAGTTCTCCGCAGTGTCGTCTTGTCGCAGTGTGCGATGTCGACCGCAAGCATCTTGAGCAGGCTGTTGTTGCGGCGAAAAACAATCTCAATGAGAATGTGACGCCTTACCACGATTTCCGTGAACTGATTAACGACTCTAATGTCGATGTCGTCCACATTGCCACTCCTCCCCACTGGCACGGCATAATGGCTGTCGAAGCCGCGAAGGCCGGCAAGGACATATGGT
>OKVF01000736.1_pt1 | contig 32643 bp, 28 predicted proteins | sample 1604831 | NCBI WGS metagenome assembly OKVF01 (sample SAMN01760980, study PRJEB22395) | human gut metagenome
CGGCGTACTGTACAATGATAAGGAACTGCGTGTGGAAAAGCATCTGCCGCAAACGAAAATTGAAACTGACAGTTATGTTGCAGTGCAGCTGTTGGAACAGCAGGGAAAGTTGGATTTCGGCTCGCTCAAGAGCATGGCAGAATCTGTGCAGGGCAGTTTTTGCTTTACCGCCTTGGATGAGGACAACACGCTCTATCTGGTGAAAGGTTCAAACCCAATGTGCCTGCTTCACTTTGTAGAACTGGGGCTTTACGTTTATGCCTCGACCGAAAGCATTTTGAAAAAGGCGTTGCAGAAAGTTGGTTTCCACAAGTATCCGTTTGAAGTGTTGAATTTGGAAGAAGGCACGATCTTGAAGATTGACCGCTATGGGTTTTTAAGCGGCTCTACCTTTGAGGTACAGGAAAGTTTCCGGTTCGGCAAGTGGTACAACTGGTACGACGAGTTGGAGGAAGAGTATTACTCGCAGCAGGAGGAACTGCTGCTGGAGATGTGCAATTGCTATGGTGTGACAGAGGATGACGTTCTCTTGCTGTTGGACTACGGCTATTCCGCCGATGAGATCGAGGAAATGCTGTGCGACAGCAATTTGCTTTTGGAGACGCTTTGTGCGGTTCGGTGTGAAGAGGAGTTTTGCTGCGAATAGGACAAATCACACACTGCTGACAAAAAGAAACCGCTTTCCCACAAGGAAAATGGTTTCTTTTTTCGGAAACAAAATTTGAAAAATACAACCGCCCAAACAGTTGGATAAAAAAGAAAGGTGGTGCGATACATGAAAAACAGCAAGTTATAGCAGCATATTCTGAATTTGCAGACGTAAAGCAATATCCCAAATTCCAACGAGGAGGAAATCACAATGGCTATGAAAAACAAGCAAAAACACATTCCGCTCCAGAAAACCATTTGGTGCAAGATTCGCTACTGGCAGCTGCTCCACGACTGGACAGATGACGAGCTGGCGATGTATCTGAATTGTTCCACAAGAACGCTCCAGAATTACGATCATGATGCGAGAGGGCTTACGCTGAAAATGGTGGACACGTTCCTCTGCATCAACGATCTGACACTGGACGATCTATTGGCGGCGTAACACACAGAGCAGGCTACGTTTCAACCAGCCTGCACATTTTGAAAAGGAGCTTATGAAAATGAAAAAGACAAAACTGGTCATTCAGCAGGCAGAAAACGGCACATATTTCACCCAGGTGTCCAAGGGTGTTCGTCCTGGACGGCAAGCGAAACCGCAGAATGTTTACCGGCAGCACAGAGGACGAAGTGTATTTCAAGGCGACAAAGTGGCTCAAGGGCATTGAGGAAGAGGAACGAAATCCTTATACTGTGAGAGAAGCTATGCTGCAGTTTATTGACAGCAGAAGCAGAGTGCTGGAACCCACCACCCTGTGCTGTTATCGGGAAATGCTCCGCAACAAGCTGCAGTACATCATGGACATCAAAATCGAAGATCTGACTGCCCGTGACATTCAAATCGCCATCAATGTGGACGCTCAGCGTCTCGGCTATAAGTCCATCAAGAACGCAGTCGGCTTCCTGCGTGCGGTGCTGAATGCCAATGATATTACCATCAAAATGGGCAGCATTCGCCTGCCGAAAAAGGAGGTGCGGGAACGAAGACTCCCGTCCGCAGATGTGATCTATGCCATCGTCAAGGGGACAAGCAGCGAACTGCCGGTATTGCTTGCCATGTGGCTGTCACTGCGCATTGGGGAAGTGGCTGGTCTGCAGTTCTGTGACATTGACCCGGTGCAGATGCGGCTCTATGTACGCCGGGAGATCGTCAAGGTGGACAGCGGCTGGGCAGAGATCGACCACTGCAAAACTGTCAAGAGTATGCGCTATGTCAATCTGCCGGCATACATTTATGCACTGATACAGCAAGTGCCCCATCAGTCGGGAACCGATCATATTGTTCCGTTCACACCGAACACCATCCGCAAGCGGTTCAAGAAATTGCTGGAGGCACACGGTCTGGAAGAGATCCGTTTTCATGATCTGCGGCATATCTTTGCCAGCACAACGGCAATGCTGAACATTCCAGAGAAATATGCCATGGAGATGGGCGGCTGGAGTACACCGGATGTGTATAAGAACGTGTACCAGGAAACCTTCGACAGCGAGCGCAACAAGGCGGACAGCGTGATCGACGGCTATTTCAACGAGATTATTCAGAATCACTGAGGATTTGCGAGGCTTTGGGATAGAAGGAAAGGTCTGCCTGTAGGGGGCAGGCTTTTCTTTTTTGTTATGAAGTCAAGCTCTATTGGAAGAGGAGACATATAGGAACATCTGCCAAGAAAAATCACGCATATGAAAGCCCCCTCTATAGGGTGCAAATCCTTATTATACTATATTCAAATACACCCTATATTGCGATTGCGAATAAAAATATGAGCCAAAGCTGCTTGACAATGGGTATGGCCGCAGCAGGCGAATGGCTGAGTTTCACTGTATCGTAAAAAAAGAGTGGACAACCATCAATTGTCCACTCTTTCTCTCATACAAATTCAATTTTCAAAGTCTTTCCAAGTGCAGTTGCAGGCAGCCGCAGTGTTTAGGATATGGGGTACCGCTCTGTTACAACATACTGCCCTCACCCAACCGAATCACAATCACATCCTCAAGCGAAATAGCATCAATGCTGCATGGCACATATCCTCGCAGATACGTTTTCAGCTCCAGCTTGTCGATTGCCTGCTGTATGCGGCTTGTCAGTTTCTCCGATCTTCTTTTGTAGCCAAAATCCCGCAGTAGCTTTCTCAGTTTCACTTTCCGGTATGCGATGCCGGAATACCTCAATTGCAGCCAGATCAGCTTAAAATAAGCGTCAAAGCAATCGGATTCTTCCTCGGAATAAAGCGAAGTATGCTCTGTTTCCATTAGGATCAGTGCCGCTTCGTCATAGGAAACTGCATCTAGTTCATAAATGTTCAGCAGATTCATGACGCTCTGCTTGAACTGCAAATATGTGCTGCCATATTCTGTCGGGATATGTGCCTTGTGATTTTCAAACAAGTCCCATAAGATCTCGTTTTCTCTTTGGTGAGACGTATTTTCGAGAAACAGATATACCGCAACATCGTCCGGCGTGATCCAATATGCTGTATGTGACATCAGTGATCTCCCTTACGCTGGTTGCAGGTTCTGCAAAGTACCTGTAAATTATCCGGAACACTCAGACCGCCTTTTGCCATGGGGACAATATGATCTACCTGCAAAAAGAGCCGTGTCGGGAATACTTCACCGCAGCCGGCACATACATAGCTGCCGTCATCATTTCTTGCAGCAGCAAAAGCGTCTTCCTTTAGTTGCAAGCCAATTTTCGGATACAGTTCAATGATCTTCTGCAGGGGGAACTGTTCGAGATTTCGCAGTTCCGCTTCTGTCTGCGGTTTTGCTGCTGTAATTTCAATGTCTCCGTCCAGCTTGTCCAGTTCCAGATCGATCAGCTTCTTAAAGAAGTACGGGTTGGTATAATACACGGGGAGCAGGCTGCCCTCTTCCGCCCAAAGGCTCTGAATATAGGCGTTTTTTTCGCTTCTACGCATATCTTCGTCGTAGATCTTCTTTGCGATTTCAGAAACATCCAGCTTTTTTCGCTCCATTTCATCGATCGTCACAAACAGAGGTGCAACAGCCTTTTGTGCATAAAACTTCAGCAGATGCTCGATGTCGTTCCGATTGCAGGAGGGAATCATGTTTTCGTCAAAGTAGCTTTGGAAACAATGCTCGGTCATGTCGTCCAGCGTTTCTTCCGGAATGGTTTCACCTTCAATGCCGTAATGCTCCATCAGATTGGGCAGGTCACGGATCAGGCTCTGGTAGGCATTCTGTGTGCTGTTGTATACCAGAATCTGATGATTGCATTCCAGCGTGGACAGCATATACATACCAAGAGGAATCAGTTCAATTGCCGGCGTGCTGTCCAATGCGGACGTATCCACGGCAGCATCTGCCATTCGTGCGAACTCTTCGATCTTTGAAATTGCGATCAGCCGGATCTGCTGCTTTTGGGTCTCGGCAAGGGTCTCTTTTTCGTGATACTCTGCCTCCGTAAGTGTTTCTGGATTTACCCATGCGATTTTATCGTTCCAGTCATCGACAAAGCTGACGATATACGCTTCTTTTGTGCCTCCTGCTTTCAATCCACGCAGGGCTCTGCCCACCATCTGCGTCATCAGTGTTGTGGAAACGGTGGGGCGTGTTAGAAATACCGTATGGGTCTTTGGCAGGTCTGTTCCCTCTGTGAGGATATTGACGTTGATGAGTACCTGGATTTCTCCATTGCGGTATGCTTCGATTTTACGTTCGTTGTCTGCATTGGAAATGGTGATGCCCGTTATCATATCCTGTACTTCGGAAATGATAAACTCAGATCGGATGCCGTATGCTTTTCCTTTCTCGTTGAAGAGCTTGTTCAGGGCAATGGCGTGGACTTTGTTCAGTGCAAACACAATGGTTTGTCCGTATTTCTCGTAGTTGTGCAGGTATTCCTCCACAATGATGCGGTTTCGTTCTTTGTTGTCCGCAATGTCATTTGCAATATTTTCCGGCAGTGTATCCAGATTCTCAATGCTTTTCAACGCCTGGACTCCCAGATGTTCTGTAAACTGTATATTGGTGTTGCAGTCAATAAAGGTAGGCGTTGCGAGAATGCCCTTTTTTATAAGGGCATCGAGGTCAGTTTTGTACACAATATCATCTGTAAAGACTTGCTTTAAGGCACCCTGCTCGTCCTCCGAGGTACGGAATGGTGTCGCCGTGAGTCCCAGCAGCTTCATGGATTTCGTGTGATCTGCAACATACTGGATAATTTTCTTGTAGGATTTCGCCACGGCGTGATGTGCTTCATCGATCACCAGATAGATTTCTTCCCCATTCAGCCAGTTTTTCAGTTTATCCAGACTGCGGATCATGCTGTCCTTGCTGGCAATAAGAATACGGTCGGTTTTCTGAATATGTACGGGCTTATCGTGCATTCCGGAAATGATGCGGTAATTGAAAACCGTGCGGTTTACCATTGTATCAGTATAGGCGTTTCGGGCGAAAGCCTCTGCCGCCTGCTCCAGGAGCAGATGCCTGTGTGCAAGCCAGAGAATCTTTTTGTTCTGGTCTACTGCATTCCGAAGCAGCCAATATGCGGCTGTTAACGTTTTTCCGCCGCCTGTGGGCAAAACAAGCAGGGTACGGAATGACCCTCTTTTGTCCATGGCATCTAACTTCCGGATTGCCTCTTCCTGATGCTCATAGAGCTGTCGTGGATTCTTTCCCAGTGCCGGGGTGATCGTCTGGGCGTTGATGTTTTCAATCATAATTGGCATATTTTCACCTCAAAATATAAGAATTTTATAAGTTTACGCTGCTCAATACCATTAGAGGTAATGAGATAAATCATTAAGGCGATCTCTCAGTTTTTTTATCATAAGAAGTTATCCGGTTTGCTAACTCTGCAATTTTATGATTTTCCCGAATGGCAGCAATTTCTTCTGAGAAAAAGCATAGATTAACCTTTGCATTGTTAAAATGAAACCCAACATCAACTGCAAACTCGTTGCCTAAACGTTCATATTGAGCGTTTGCATTATCCTTTTCAGCAATTTCGCTATAGACAGAACATCTCAGGGAAAGTCCATACTCATCGATCTTTTCGAGCGACCTGTCAAATTTTTTGTGGAAGATCAATTCACAGATGCGATCGAATTTTTCAGCACAATCAGCATCTGACCGGGAAATGGCTGTCAAGGCGTTCTGTAAACCGTTTTCAGAAACATCGATATTTATGAAAGCAAAATAAACATTGACATCATCCTGTAAAAAAACACATTCCACAACGTTCTTTTCGGATAGATGTGAAATCCTTACGGTATCATTTTGATATAATACATCTGGTAATTCCTCAAAATCTTCATTCCATTCCTCTCCATCAAAATCATCTTTCAAATCATAAAGATATTCTCTAACGTATTCTTTGTTGATCGGCTTTTCAAAGATGTTCATATTTTTCCTCCTGACATTTTTAAGGAAACACTGAATAAAGCTTGTGCGTGAGATGCGTAGTCAGATTTTTCGGCAGATTGCATAGAAATTCCGCAGGCATACTTGATGTATGGCAAGGGATTTCTGGGCAATATGACGGAAAATCTGCAAGCAGATTGCGTGCAAAGCCGTCAGGCGGGCTTTATGCAATGTTTCCTTAGTAGATCACTTTAGTACTATCATTTCCTCAGGTGTTGCTATCATTATATCATGACAGGTGTACTATAAACAGTACTATGATTCTTCCATGTCCGTATACATTTCTGCTGTTTCCAAAGAAAGCCGTTTTAATTCATCGGCAACCCACTGTGGAGAAAGGATCAGAGCACCTGAACCGAATCCCATAATCCATGAAAGAAAGGTCGGACTTACCGCCGCCTTAAAAGTTGCCTGAAAGCATTCTGCATCTTCCGTCTCATGTAAAATCACATTGTCACCAAATCGATCCAGTATAATATTCAGATAGGATATATGAAATAAAGCTGTGATTTGCTCGATTTCACCATCAAACATAAAAAACATCGGCTTTACATATGCTGCGGCATTGAATCGTTCGTTGGGAATGCTTCTTTTTTCAGAGCTGATATGAATATCAGTCATCTTATCCACACGGTAATGAACATAGCCCTCATACTTGTGATGATAAGATATCAGATAATAATTTTCATTGTCAAAGGTCAGTGCGAGAGGATCAGCAGAATACAATTCGCCGTTCTTACGAAAAACTTTTTCTCTTTTTATATTATAATCAAAGTATCGAAACGTGATCCTGCGGTTTGCTGCAATGGCGTTGTGCAGCGTATCTACGTTGTATAAAATGCTTTCGTTCATGCTTTTGATACGATCGTAAATATATATTTGTCCTGAAAAACTCCGTGCTTGTGGTTTGCTTGCGAGCTGTTTCAGCCTTTTTATGATAGATTCACTTTTCTTTTTGGTAATAAATCTGGAGGACTGTATGCTGTCAATGAGAATTTTCAGTTCAGATGTTTCAAAAAGTCTGGAACCTAAAAAATACGCACAAGTCTTACTTTTTCGTACAACAATATCTATTCCGAAATCTTGCAGCGTACGGATATCGTCATAAATAGAACGTCTCGCAGCAGAAATTCCGTTCTGGTTCAGTTTTGCAATGATTTCGTTAACCGTAAGAGGGTGATCCTCGTCAGTTTCCTCATAGAAGAATTTTAGCAGATACAGAAGCTTTTGTTTTTGATTTTCTGATTTTGGCATATTATCGAACTCCTGTTCCGTTCAATTTTCGTGTGATGAAATATACAATACAGATCAAATATAAAAATTAAGATGTCAGGTTTTGCCGAATCGCCGGGGACGGGTAAACAGATTTGCATCCCCATGATTCCGGAGCAGGTCTGCAATGATCTCTGTTTTATCGACATAGTACATATCGTTTCTGCGAAGCTTTTCAAAGTTTTCAACGCCGATGGGGAGCATTTTTCTTTCGGAACGCATGGTGTAACTCCTTTCATAGTCTTATAACGATTTCTCACTTGCATTTATTATATCATGAAACAGCGTGAAAATCAACTTGAATGCAGGCACAGTAAGAAAAAAGCCTGCTCTGAGCAGACTTTCTCTATAAATGTTTTGATAAAGCTTATCTTTTGACTCTGCAATATCATTTTTCACTTGAAACAGTAAGGTTATTATCATGAAATAATGCTGTCATAGAAGCCGTTTCTATTGCCGAAGTAATCGAGAATGAGAAACAGACAAGTGTTAAGCACCCATAGTTCCTGCTTGTCTTGAACTATGTCTCTATGTGCTCTCCAGATGTTTTTCCAAGTACGTTCCGCCCAGAAATATTCCGTGCATGATCGGTCACCCCTCTTTTTCCTTAGTACATAATTTGTTGTAAAATTTCATTGCCGTAACTATTATAGCACAATACTGGTAAAAAGCAACCATGACATTGGAAGAATAAAACAAAAGAGTCCAAAAGCGTCATGCTTTTCGGACTCTCGATTGATATGTTTATGATGTTGTTTTATATGACGGCTTCAATCACAGTCTTGCCGTTTATGACTGCGGTTTTCAGTCCGGTTTTTTTGTTTTTGTTGAAATGAAAGCTCAGCAGATAACCTTTCTCAAGGTGATATTCTTCAAGATAATCTGCTATCTGTTTTTATTATATTATAAAGCAAAGAGAAAATCAACTGAAATCCAAATATGACAACAAGGAAACGTTTTCATGCCCTTCCTTCGAAGTGCTTAAAAGTTTTTTTTGGTCCTGCAGTTTTTTGATTTTATCCATGTAGATCTTACGTTCTACCATACAATCACCTCTTTTTATAGTATACCATAAAAAGACAGAAATAATCAATAGTCTTTTAAGTGTACTATAAAAACTCCCGACTGTGAATAAACAAGTGTGCTGGTTCTGACAAGAAAAATCGCCACAGTGTAATAAAATGTATTGTGACGATTTTGAGGATCACTTTTCAAATTTCCACCATTCCAGTATATTTCCTCGTACATTCAGAATTAGAGGGCGAATAATCTCCAAGAGGCAATTAACCCCTTTGAAATCGAAAAGCATTATGCAAATCTCAAATTTCTTGCAGCAGTTTCAGCATCTAAGCAAATTTGACAGCATATTGCTTGATGTGATATAATTAACAGGTCGGCTTCTTCCGTCAGGAAGGAGGTGGTATGCTTAATGCTATATTACATAATATCTCTCTTAATTTCTGTTGTAGCAGATGAGATTTTATATCTCTTCTACAAGTGGCTGAGCAGGAAGTAGCCCGACAACAGCACAACATTTTGCCTGATTCTTGTATGGGATAAGGCGAAAGCCCCCAGAGTTGCGACCTCTGGGGGCTTTCTTTTTGTGCGTGGTATGATGCCACTACATAATATCTCTTTCATTCTCATTTTAGCACAATTGCAGTACCTTGTCAAGACCTTTTTCCGATAGAAAAGTTGCCTGCAGTCGGAACAAAGTACAACTGCGAATAAAGAAGTTAGCCGGTTTTGACAAGAAAAATCGTCGCAGTACAAATGTGTCGTGACAATTTTGAGGATCACTTTTCAAATTTCCACCATTTCAGTATATTTCCTCGTACATTCAGAATTAGAGGGCAAATAATCTCCAAGAGGCAATTGTGCGGTGTTGCCTTATCAAGACTGGCTCACTTTTCTCATGACATTACAGGAAGCAATGTCTGTTAGCGACCAAGAAAGCGATCAAGTCAGCGACCAAGTCAAGCAACTGATGAAAGCTCCCGGATACTCAAAAATGCGATAAAACCTCCAAAGCAGTGTGCCATAGAAAAGACACTGCGATGGAGGTTTTACTTATGGAGAAATGACACTGCCTATTTCAAAAATTTCAACAGCTGGCACAAACTGACCGTTTTCCACTTGCCATTTTACTTGCCATTTGCCCGTATTTACTTGCCATTTTAGGAAAAAACCTGTTTTTCGCAAAACACTCCAGGTAACGAAAAAAGGCTGAATTACGAGCTTTTTTCGTAATTCAGCCTTCTGCAATTGGTCGAGGTGACAGGACTCGAAGATGTGGGATTTCAAGCAAAATCCACGCAAAATTGGGAGATTTTCAAATTTAGTTGGCACTTTGGATTGGCACATAATTTCTCTCAAAATTGACTCAGGTTTCTATTGGCAAAATTGCTTTCGAGTGTGTTGGGTGTAAACAGTACAATATTTTCCAGACTCTCACTCACATCTCGTTGTAGTGATATTTTTTCAGTCTCCCGCCGACAATTACGCAAATCAAACTCCCAGTCACGCCAAGTATGAACATCATTAAAGCAGCACCTGAGCCTTTTCCTGTGCCGAAAAGCGTTCTTAAAATCGGCAGATCACCATGTCTGACCATAAATGGCTCGCATACGTCATCCACCATAAAACCGCCCAAAAACAGTCCAATCGGGATTGTAAAAAATTGCAGCGTATTTCGGCAGGCATAGACACGCCCTTGTAATTCTACAGGAATCGAACCTCTGAGAATCACTTCCAGATTCGTACTCATAACCGGTACAAAAAGCCATCCAATTGCCTGCCCGATACACCATAACACCGGTTCTCTGGAAAATGCCAGGATAAAGTTCTCCGTCCCCATAGCAAACAACATTGTCAGATAGACAATTTTCACCCGATCCTTCGGTTTAGGCAGGGCAGAAACAATTAGACTGCCAACAATCATAGCCGCACCAGAGCAGGAAGTGACGATGCCAAGAACGGTTTGGCTGCCCTTTGGATTTGGAAGGACATATCCCGGCAGTACGGCGTCAAAAGCAGAAGATACCAAATTGATGCCCGACAGAAACAACAGCAGCGTCAAAATCATAGGGTTACGTTTCAAAAATCTCAGACCTTCTTTTGCAAGACGAAAGATGTTTTCGCTTCTCTTGCTCCTGCTCTTTGGAAGTGAAACAAAAAACAGCAGCGCCGTAAATGCAATTATAAAGCTTCCGACATCTGCTGCCACAACGCCATTCAGCCCCGCAAAAGCGTACAGGGCGGTAGCAATCAAGGGATTTAATATGGAGATCAATGACCGGGATAGAGAACGAAGTGCACTTGTTTTTTGATAATACTGTTCGGGAATAATCAGTGTCATAGCAACTTCTGAAGCTGGCTGCTGTACCGTGTTCATTAGCCCGGAAATGATGTTCAGGGCATATAAGTGCCATACCATCAGATGATTTGTGCGAAACAAGGCAAACACAGCTATGGTGCAAAGTACAGCAAGCAGGTCACAGACAAACATGATCTTCTTTTTGTCCAATCGGTCTGTCAGCACTCCTGCAAAGATGCTCATCAATACATAGGGTGCATAAGAGCATATGGTAAGTGCAGCTGTGCTTAAAGAAGAACCCGTAGTCTCGTATAACCATAAGGTAAGTGCAAATGCTGTGATACTGCTACCCAGCTGAGAGACGCTTTGTGTGCTCCAAAGAATCAGAAAATTTTTCAGTGGATGTGATTTGTTTTTCATTTATCTTTGCTCCTTTTTCTATAAATGATTGAGCATAACAGAAAGAAGCAAAGTCTGAGGATATCAGCCAAAGGCAATTCCTCCATGCAGTCTCCTCAGACTCTGCATGGAGCAGTTACAATACAAAGTATCATTCTATTTTCCTTTCGTAGGTATGAAAGTATACATATTGCAAAGGATCTGATTTTATTATACTGCGCTTTGGTAACCTTGTCAATGAAACTAAGGGCGTGTTTTTTGCAGGATACTGCATCTATTCATGCTACTTGATTGCTTTACACTCTATTTTGTGATCTGACAATTCTACATCGCAGAAATTCTTTACCAGTGTAGTCTATCGAAAATCCCTATTCTATATGAAAAAGGTATATTCAAGTATTTCGGGGAAGATATATGTTATCTGGCGTTTCGGGAGAGTAAGGAAATCAGCGTGGATGACATTGAGAAATCGAGATATCATTGAAACTCAGCGAAATTAAGTTGATTTTTAATCGGTTTTATGGTATAATGATTACAACAAATATTTTACAGAAACTGAGGTGAATGCTGTGGAAAGAAAGCCATTGCCAATCGGCATAGAGGATTTCAAGAGATTGATCGATGACGAATATTACTTTGTTGACAAAACTTTGATGATAAAAGAACTGATTGAAAGTCAGACAATAGTCGGACTTTTTACCAGACCAAGAAGATTCGGAAAAACTTTGAATATGAGCATGATTCAGCGTTTTTTTGAAAAAACAGATGAAAGCAATGCTTATCTTTTTGATGGTCTAAAAATTTCAAAATATCCTGAATGCATGAAATATCAGGGACAGTACCCTGTCATCAGTATTTCTCTGAAGAGCATGAAGCAAGCAACATTTGAAGAAGCTTTTACTGTTTTCAAGGACCTTATACGTGCAGAGATACTAAGACATAAAAGTATATTATTTAATAGTGCAGTTATTGAAGAAACAGATTTGGATAAACTAACAAGATTTGTTGAATTGAAAGCAGATAAAAGTGATTATAATACTTCAATCGGTTTTCTTTCAACGCTGCTTGCATCTGCATATGGCAAAAAAGTCGTCATTTTAATAGATGAATATGACGTTCCGCTTGAAAACGCATTTCATCAGGGATTTTATAATGATATGGTAAATCTGATTCGTTCCGTATTTGAATCAGCACTTAAAACCAATCCTTCTCTTGACCGTGCATTTTTAACAGGATGTCTAAGAGTTTCAAAGGAAAGTATTTTTACAGGACTGAACAACCTTCAGATTTTTTCTATTATGAGTACAAAATTTGATGACAGTTTCGGATTTACACAAAAAGAAATTGACAGTTTGCTTGAATGTTATGGATTGGAAAATAAATCTTCAGACATAAGGCATTGGTATGATGGTTATAAATTTAATGATGTAGAGATATATAATCCATGGAGTGTATTGAATTATCTGTCGGAAGCAACCGATAAAAATTCCATTCCATGCAAACCATACTGGTCCAATACAAGTTCAAACGAAATTGTAAAACGTCTGATTGAGGAATCTAATGACAGAACGAAAAACGCAATAGAAGAATTGATAAACGGAACACCTGTCAAAGCACAGATTTTTGAAGATGTCACATATGGAACAATAGACATCAACAGCGAGTATATCTGGAGTTTTCTGCTTTTTACAGGTTACTTGAAAGTAATTTCTTACGAAACAATAGGTGATGAAACTTATTATGAAATGGTAATTCCAAACACTGAAATCAAAAGCATTTACAAAAATACAATTCGAGCTTGGTTCGAGAAAAAAATCAATGCAGACAGCAGAAAGGATATTCTCGAAGCTATCCTGAATGCAGATGCAGAAAAATTAGAAGATCTTCTCTGTACATGGATGACAGATACGATCAGTTGTTTTGATGAAAAAGAAAATTTCTATCATGGTTTTGTCACAGGACTTGTTTCAGGATTTAATGGATATGTAGTCGTTTCAAACAGAGAGTCGGGAAACGGGCGTTTTGATTTGGTAGTGAAGCAACGTTCCAAATGGCACTATGCTGCCATACTGGAATTCAAAATCGTTGATAAATTCAACCAAATGCTTAAAGCCTGTGATGAGGCCTTGAAGCAGATCGAAGATAAAGATTACGAAGCCTCTTTAAGAGATGAACAATACGAAAATATTGCCAAACTTGGCATATGTTTCTGTCAGAAAAGATGCAGAGTAAAATCCGGCGGTATTGATCGGTTTGAATACTAACCACATGGCAAAAGCTCTTGAGGAATCCAGATACAGCATTCTTACAGACAAATTTTCGATTGTTTTCTTTGAACTGAAAAAGCTTAAAAATACCAGAAAGAACAAACCCGTAGAGGTTTGGCTCGATTTGATCAATGCAGAAACGGAGGGTGATCTTGAAATGATTGAATCTGCAACAAATGTAAAGGATATCCATGACATCATCTTCACTATCAGAAAAATGAGTGCTGATGAAAAAACAAGATACGAAGCTGAAATGCGTGAAAAAGCAATCATGGATGAACGTTCTGCTCTTACGAATTCTGAAAGAAGGGGCTTTAAAAAAGGCATTGAAGAGGGGAAAATACGAGGTAAAGCTAAAATAGTTGACAACTTAGTTTCAAACATGGGCTTTGATTTAGAATCCGCCTTGAAAGCCGCCAACATCACAGAAGAACAGTATAACGAATATAAGCGCAAATGACAAAAAGCCATTGAGGAAATTGATCCTCAATGGCTTAATTTTTTCCATATAATAAATCCTATACAAGCACCCAGCGTATTGTGAAACACATCATCAAACTCACAAAGACCTCTGCCTGTGAAATACTGTGTTATCTCTATTGCTGCTGAAAACATTATTGCTATAAGAAATATAATCCTCAGTTTCCGAAACTTTTGGTGCAAGTATGGCAACAAGAATCCCATCGGCATTAGCATAAGAATATTGCACCCGATCTGCTGTGTCCAGTAGAGCTTTCGGTTAGTTGTGAGAAGTTCCCGCAGTTCCCAGAAAGGCGTGAGCATTGCTCTGCGTTCACCCCACTGTCTGTCAATCAGCGTCAGCCACAGAACAACAAAGAGATACACCAGAAACACTGCAACGAGCAGTTTTTTTCGCTTACTCAACGGTCACACTCTTGGCAAGATTTCTCGGCTTATCCACATCAAATCCCTTGCCCGCGGAAACATAGTAAGACAGCAATTGCAGCGGAATCACAGCAAGACTGCCTGCAAAAAGGTTATCGATTTTGGGGATATACACTGTAAAGTCTGCGACATCCTCCATGTTATAATTGCCGTATGTCGTGAGTCCGAACAGCTTTGCACCACGGCTCTTGACTTCTACCATATTACTGATAGTTCTTTCATAGAGTGCAGATTGTGTTACTACGCTGAATACCACTGTACCGTCCTCGATCAGGCTGATCGGTCCGTGTTTCAGTTCGCCTGCTGCATATGCCTCCGAGTGAATATAGCTGATCTCTTTCAGTTTCAGACTGCCTTCCATACCGATTGCGTAGTCGATGCCACGTCCAATAAAGAATGCGTCCTTGATATTCACTACCTTGGAAGCAAACCATTGCAAACGCTCTTTATCCTCCAGAATCTTTTCGATCTTTTCAGGGATCGTATTGATCTCAGCGATAAGCTCTGCAAACCTCTCGTCCGTGATCTCTCCTCTTGTCTTGGCAAACTGGAATTCGCATTGGAGAACTGTGTGCTTTGCAGTGGAAAGATATTGATTTGGAAAAACGGATTTTGACCGTCAAAAAAACCATTCAGCGGATTCAGTGTGTAAATGGATTTGCAAAAACAAAGTTGATTCTGACAGAACCCAAAACTGAAAGCTCTAAGAGAACCATTCCGATTCCAGAATATATGGCTGAGATTCTGCAAAAGCATATCAAAAGCGGCTCTGCCTTTCTGGTGTCTGGAAAAGAAAAACCTATGGAACCACGCACATTGCAGTATCGCTTTGCGAGAATCCTCAAAAACGGAAAATTGCCGTCAGTTCACTTCCACGCCCTGCGTCATATGTTTTCTACCAATTGCATTCAGCTTGGATTCGATGTGAAAACCCTTTCGGAGTTGCTGGGACACGCTTCTATAGAGACAACTATCCCTGTTCCAAATAGTAACACTATCCCAGTAGCAGTACATACCGACATTTATGAGCGCTTTATCCTTGTTGGATAGAGCGCTATTTTCTTCGGTGAAAATAGAGAATTTTGCCAATTTGATAATTGACTAATTGTGCGATTTGTGCTATAATTATAAGATACATAGTAATGATTTGGTATCATACTAAACGAAAGTGAGTTATGACTTATGATAGATAATAAAAAAGAACAGGAACGTGCCGAACTACACCGCACAATATGGGGTATCGCCAACGATCTGCGTGGCAGTGTTGACGGCTGGGACTTTAAGAATTACGTCCTTGTTATGCTGTTTTACCGCTACATCTCGGAGAACCTCACCAACTATATCAACGCAGGCGAGATAGAAGCAGGAACTCCCGACTTCGATTATACCAAACTATCGGACGAAGATGCAGAGACTGCCCGTGAGGATATGGTGCAGACCAAAGGCTTCTTTATACTGCCGAGTCAGCTTTTTTGTAATGTGCTGCAAAGAGCCGATGCTGACGAGAACCTCAATGAAACGCTTGAGGGCATATTCCGCAGCATTGAGGGATCGGCGCAGGGCTGTGAGAGCGAGGACGATTTCAAAGGGCTGTTCGATGATTTCGATGTAAACAGCAACAAGCTCGGTGGTACCGTCGCAAAGCGCAACGAGCGCCTTGTAAAGCTGATGAACGGCGTGGCATCTATGCAGCTAGGCGACTATCAGGATAACACCATAGATGCGTTTGGTGATGCCTATGAGTATCTTATGGGTATGTATGCTTCAAATGCAGGCAAGTCCGGCGGTGAGTATTACACTCCGCAAGAGGTGTCGGAGCTTCTCACACGGCTTGCAACAGCAGGAAAAACAGAGGTCAACAAGGTCTATGATCCTGCCTGTGGTTCAGGTTCACTGTTGCTGAAAGCCGCCAAAATTCTTGGAAAAGACAAGGTGCGTCAAGGTTTTTTCGGGCAGGAAATAAATATCACTACATACAACCTCTGCCGCATCAATATGTTCCTGCACGATATAGATTACGACAAATTCAATATTGCTCACGAAGATACACTCACTGAGCCGCAGCATTGGGACGATGAGCCTTTTGAGGTCATCGTATCAAATCCCCCATACTCGATAAAGTGGGAGGGCGATGCGAATCCGCTGCTGATAAACGATCCCCGTTTCTCGCCTGCGGGTGTGCTTGCTCCGAAGTCTAAGGCTGACCTTGCGTTTATTATGCACTCGCTGTCGTGGCTTGCAAATAACGGTGCCGCTGCTATTGTATGTTTCCCCGGCGTGATGTACCGTGGCGGTGCTGAACAGAAAATACGCAAGTATCTTATCGACAACAACTTTGTTGACTGTATTATTCAGCTCCCCGACAACCTGTTTTATGGCACTTCTATCGCCACCTGCATTATGGTGCTGAAAAAGAACAAGACCGCAAACAGCACACTTTTCATCGACGCTTCAAAGGAGTGCGTCAAGGTCACGAACAACAACAAACTGACCGAGGAGAATATCTCAAAGATCGTGGCAGCGTTCACCGAGCGCACGGACAGCGAATACTTCTGCCGTCTTGTGCCTAACTCTGAAATTGCTGAGAATGACTATAACCTGTCCGTTTCGACCTATGTTGAACAGGAGGATACAAGAGAGGTCATAGACATTGCGGTACTGAATGCGGAGATCGCTGAGATCGTAAAGCGTGAAGATGTGCTGAGGGCAGAAATTGACCGTATTATTGCGGAGATAGAGGTTAATGTATGAGCAGAATAGCCGAATTGATTGCAAAACTATGCCCTAATGGGATTGAGTATGTTAAGCTTGAAGATGTTTGTACCTTAGCTACAGGTGCAACACCCAGCAAAACAAATCCTGAATACTGGGAGAATGGTACAGTTCCGTGGATGAGTTCAGGTGAAGTTAATAATAAAGTTGTTTACGATACAGAAAGCAAAATTACTCAACTTGGATATGACAAGACCAGCACAACATTAGTACCTATCCATACTGTCGTTATAGCTCTTGCAGGACAAGGGAAGACAAGGGGTAAGGTGGCTATAACGGAGATTGAATTATGCACTAATCAATCACTTTGTTCTATTATTTGTGGGGATAAAATCAACTATAAGTTTTTGTATCACTATTTAGACAGTAAATATGAAGAATTAAGGGAAATATCTAATGGTGATGGCACAAGAGGCGGATTAAGTTTAAGGATATTAAAGCCTTACACCATACCGTTACCCCCATTAGAGATACAAATTGAACTGGTAAGAATTCTTGACGAGTATTCTGCAAGCGTTACTGCCTTACAGCAGGAACTTGAAAATGAGCTTACAGCTCGTAAGAAACAGTACGAATACTATCGTGATCTCCTGTTAGACTTCGGCGTCCACGGGGGGGGGGCAAGTGAGTGCGAACGGCGGACGCTTGGAGCGGTTTGCACAATCAAAGGACGAATCGGATTCAGAGGGTATACAAGGAACGACATGGTTGAAAAGGGACAAGGTGCTATTTCTTTCAGCCCTGCTAATATCATCAATCACACTGTTTACTATAATGACAATACATACATTAGTTGGGAGAAATATGAAGAATCGCCTGAAATAATGGTTGAAATCGGTGATGTTCTTTTATGCAAAACAGGTTCAACATTAGGAAAAACTGCTATTATTGACTATTTGCCAGAAAAAGCAACTATAAATCCACAGCTTGTTGTATTAAAAAATATCCACTGTAATAGCAGATTTCTAAAATACTTTTTGACAACGTTTTATTTCCAAAATGAATTGCAAAAAAGAAAGGGATTGGGGTCCGTACCTAATATTTCTCAAAAAGAACTTGGGGATATTATGATTCCAATTCCACCAGCAGAAGAACAAAAACGCATAGTATCAATCCTTGACCGCTTTGACAAGCTCTGCAACGACATTTCCGAGGGCTTGCCTGCGGAGATCGAAGCAAGACGGAAACAGTATGAATATTATCGGGATAAAATGCTTTCCTTTAATGAAGCATGATAAATAATAGCCCAGGAATGTGAGATGAACAAATTGAGTTCTACATACAGCGAGAAAATAAAAGAATTACGAAGCACTGCGCAGGAAACGCAGGCTGCGATTAAAATTCAAGATAAACTGAACGAATTGAGGTCAAAAGATGTTGTTATATCCTCTTATCGATGGATATGGGAACTCATACAAAATGCGAAGGACTGCACTAATTCGACTGGAAAGATAGATATTGAGATATATTTCGATTCAAAACAGAAGATAGTGGAGTTTAAGCATAATGGAAAACTATTTGCAACCAAAAACATAGTTTATCTGATTGAACAGGTATCAACAAAGGAACGTTCAAGAAATTCTGCCAGCACAGGTAAATTCGGGACAGGATTCCTGACAACTAACCTCTTATCGCCTATCATTACTATCTCCGGCTTGCTTCATGATGAAGATGAATCAAATATTGCTCGGTTTCAAGTTACAATTGATAGATCAGGCAAGTGCCTTGATGAATTAAAAGAAGCTATCAAAAATAGCTGTGATCAGCTTGAAGCAAACACCTTCAATATTACAGATGCAGTTGATGAAAATGCAATGAATACGATGTTTTCCTATTCATTGGATGAAAACGGAGTAAACGTTGCTAAGGTAGGTCTTGAAAATTTCCTGATTACTGCTCCATACGTTTTTGCGTTTGTATCTGAACTGAATAAGATAACAGTTACCGCTGATGGAATTGAAACAGTATATACGAGGGATAAGGTCGGCATTACTCAAAGTGATAATACCTTTGTAAGTCGTATAAGGAAGAACAATTCTCCTGACATAATCAACATTTTCACTATTCAGAGCGATACTCTTATGCTTGCCGCAGAGATAAAACAATATGATTGTGAAAACCACATTGTCCGTTATTCTGATCTTCTGCCAAGATTGTTCTGCGATTTTCCATTATTAGGCACTCACGATTTTGCGTTTCCTGTCGTAATAAACAGCAGAGCATTTGATCCGACTGAACCACGAAATGGAATTTTTCTATATGGAGACAACGGCGAACGAAATAGAAACATACTGAAAGATGCTTGCTCATTGTATGCTTCTATGATTGATTATTTTATTCAGAATGATTATAAAGACCTCTATAACATCGTTTTCTTGCCCTCTGTTGAGAGTAAGGATTGGATAAACAAAGACTGGTATGATAGAGAAGTTATTGAAACGCTCAAAAGCCAAATCAAAGGTTTTCCGATGTTTCAGATGCTTGATGGAAGTACAAAATCCTTAGAAGATGAATGGGGGCTTGAAGATATAATCTTCCTTTCAAGTGATGAAAGCAAAGAATTAAGAGCTGATGTTTGGAAACTATCAAGTGCGCTGTTTCCTGATAAGCATCTTCATTTAGATGAAATAGAAAATTGGTATTCATCACTTTGGGAAGATTGCAGAAATTACGGCTTGATTGATCTGATAAAGAATGTTGAAAAAATAGGAAGCCTTTCAAAGCTTCAAGAAATAGTACCTAATCTAATTGAATGGTTGAACACACTTTACACTTTAATATACGAAAAATGTGCTGATATATCAAAACGGGATAATGCTATTTTTCCAAATCAGCACGGAGATTTTTGCTGTATAAACGTGCTTAAAGCAGATGGTGGGATAGATGATGTTTATAAAGAAGCTGCACTTTTAATTGATATTGACCTAAAGGCAGAGCTTATAGATAATAGAATTCATTATCGAAATCTTGAAACAATGTCTTTCTATGATGTTGCCTATCGTTTGGCAAGCAAAGCTCAAGAACATAATACAAATGCCAATCAGTTTTTCAAGAGAATTATTGGGTTTAAAAAGGAAAGCAACCCTAAGCAAGACGATTTTATATCGCTTTATAACACCATGTACCCTGCAACTCCTATTATTGTAAATCCTGTTCGGTGTGTATACGATAAGTTACTCAATGAAGCGATTGAATACTGGTGTAATAATATTTGCAAGGATATAGCCAGATATAAAGATCTCACCACTTTAACAGTCAACTATCAGCTTGCTTCAAACGATGAAGCAGAAAAATGGATTTCAAAATATGTTTCTTATTTGATAATGATAGAAAAAGCTGAGTTACTTGATAGATATTCTGTAATTCCTAATCAAAATGGAGTTCTCTGTCAGAAATCAAGCCTTTACAAAGAACATGGCTCTATCCCTGATTTTATGAAAGAAGTTTGCCGCATAGCCGGATTTGATATTAAAGCAGATTTAGCTTCAAATGCAATTGATGTATCTAAAATCATTCCTCGTAAAAAGGGTTTTAAGGAAGTATCAGATTCTATTACGTCTTATGTACGGAAACATATGAACAATATCACGGCTGTGGGTGATGATAAAGAGGCATTCAATCAAACATACAAATGGCTTCGAGAACGTAAGGACGATCAAAGTGTTCGAGATCATTTTTCAGAACTTTTGGAACATCTATACTGGTTTTATAACGATGATGAGATTGCTGAAAGCGTAGCAAAAGCTACTGAACTTGACACCATTCTCAGTAAATATGGTTTTTCGGATATTAGTCAGCTTGAAAACATGCTAATTCATAAAACTTCGGAGCATTCCTCAGAGTTGTCTATTGAGGAAGTTCTCGCTCGGTATGGTGTTAGCACACAAGAAGAATTGCAAAGGCTAATTGATAGTCACGTTCTTGGAGAAGATTTTCTTCATACCAGCGAAGCAAATATTGATAAATTTGAATATGTACAGGAAATCATTCAGCGTGCGATTACCAATATAAAGGCACATCTCGTTAAGATAGGATATGATCTCAGTAATTCCGCTGAAATTCACAAAACTATTTTTACAGCTTCAATTAACGGCAGAGAAATCTATGTTATTGCAAGACCAAGTGATTATGATGAAGTAATCCTTTATTATGATGCTGAATTTGAAACACTTGACTATACGAAAGATTTTGAACTGTGGGTTGATAATGGCAGAACCAATCCTGAAAAATTAACATTTGGCAGGATATTGAAATTAACAGGTGTAAATAGAATTCCTTTACGGAGAATAGCAAAATGATTGATATAACTGATGTGCAAAAAGTATTGAACGATGAACCTAATGAAAATACAATATGCTATGAATATGAGCTAAGACCGACTATAATCGTATCAGATATAAAAAAACTGGCAAATATAACCGATGACTACGGCTACATTTTCAACGGTGTCTTAAAAACAACCGATAGACATATTATTAAAGGATTATCGAATGGTTATATCATTAAAAATACAGTTGAGAAAGCATTAAAGTTGCTTACTGTAAAGCCTGATATTGAATACGGTTCGGTTGTTATCAACGGAAAAACGATATATGTAATGAAGGTTTTCCGCCTCAGTGAAGGAACATCGCTTTTGTCGGACGAGTTGGAGTCTGAACAAATCAAGAAATTCATTGATGTTCTTTATAAAATATGTATTAAATTGCAAGGAAACTCAACGTATATAAATGTAAAAGAAGATGTACGCAACGATTATATACGAGATATGCTTGATCGTGAAGAATATGTAATTAAGGATCAAACACGGAGAGGTCTTTCTGCATCAGGAGTTTCTTCGGGAGAAATTGATATTTTAGTTGAAAAGGACAATTATCCTTTTACCGTTATTGAAGCGCTTATCCTAAAATATCTGGATAAAGATTATCTCGGTAAGCACTTGGATAAGATATTTACATATGATACTACCGGAGATCATTTTAATGTATGTTTAGTTTACGCAGAATGCAGGGATTTCGCATCGTTTTGGGAGAAATATTGCAATTTCGTGAAACAATATAAATATCCATATCCTCTTATAACTTCTGATGAAAACATAGATCAGAAATATGCTGGCTCAGAAATAAGAATAATGACAACAACCCATAATAGGTCAGGTAAGCAAACAAAACTATACCATATCTGTGTAAAGATACTTTCAAAATAAAGGAGTTGAAAGTATGAGTTATTTTAACATAGTAGCCGCGACAAGCGAAAATACCGTTGTTACCGAGTACACCCCCGAACCCAGAACCGCTGACAACTATCAGAGCGAAGCGGAGCTTGAAAAGGAGTTTATCCGCCGTCTCGGTGAGCTGGGCTATGAATATCTGACTATTCACAAGGAAGATGACCTTATTGCTAATCTCCGTGCACAGATCGAACGGCTCAACGGCTATACGTTCACGGAAAGCGAATGGAAACGCTTTTTTGCGGAATATATCGCAAACACCAATGAGGGTATCGTTGAGAAAACAAAGACGATACAGGAAGACAGCGTGAAAAATCTGAAACGTGACGACGGCACGACAAAAAATATCACGCTTATAGACAAGAAGAATATCCATAACAACAGCCTGCAAGTCATCAACCAGTATGAAGTTGACACAGGCAAGCGCCAGAACCGCTATGATGTGACGGTGCTTGTAAACGGCTTTCCTCTCGTGCATATCGAGCTGAAACGGCGTGGTGTGCCTATCCGTGAGGCATTCAATCAGATAGACCGCTATCAGCGTGACAGTTTTTGGGCAGGCAGCGGTCTTTTTGAGTATGTGCAGATATTTGTTATCTCCAACGGCACGAACACGAAGTATTATTCCAATACTACACGTTTCAATGCCGTCAAGGAAGCTGGCAAGGCTCGTAAAAAGACCAAAACTAGCAACAGCTTTGAGTTTACTTCCTTTTGGGCTGATGCAAATAATAAGGTCATTCCTGATATCGTGGACTTCACAAAGACCTTTTTCGCCAAGCACACTATCCTCAATATCCTGACAAAATACTGTATCTTCACTTCGGAGAACCTGTTGCTCGTGATGCGCCCGTATCAGATCGTTGCGACCGAGCGTATCCTGAACCGCATTGAAATTGCCAATAACTATAAGAAGTATGGCTCTATCGCAGGCGGCGGATATATTTGGCACACAACAGGTTCGGGCAAGACGCTGACATCATTCAAGTCTGCAAGGCTTGCATCAAAACTCGAATATATCGACAAGGTGCTGTTCGTGGTTGACCGTAAAGACCTCGACTATCAAACAATGCGTGAGTATGACCGCTTTGAAAAAGGCGCTGCCAACAGCAATACTTCCACAACAATTCTGAAAAAACAGCTTGAAAATCCCGACTGCCGTATCATTATCACTACCATTCAGAAACTTGCGACATTCATCAAAAAGAATAATACCCATGAAGTCTATGACAAGCGTGTTGTTATCATATTCGATGAATGTCACAGAAGCCAGTTCGGTGATATGCACCAGGCAATCACTAAGAAATTCAAGAAGTATCATCTTTTCGGCTTTACTGGTACGCCGATATTTGCCTTAAATTCGGGAGCAGGCAAGAATCCTAACCTTCGTACTACTGAACAGGCTTTCGGAGATCAACTTCATTCCTATACTATCGTTGATGCCATCAATGATAAGAACGTTCTACCGTTTCGTGTGGACTACATCAAAACGATGGATAAGGAAGAAGATATCGAAGATGTCAAGGTATGGGATATTGACCGTGAGAAGGCATATATGTCCCCGAAGCGTATCAGTCTTGTTACGGGATATATACTTGACCACTTCAATCAGAAAACATACCGGAATGAGCGCTCATACAGCTATAATGTCCTGACGAATGTTTCTGAGGTCGCAGATGCCAAGAAGCGCGAACAAGTGCAAGAAGTCAAGCAGAAACAGCGTATCAGTGGTTTTAACTCCATTTTTGCAGTATCCTCGGTGCAGGCGGCAAAGCTCTACTACGAGGAGTTTATGAAGCAAATGACGGCAAGCCCCGAAAAGACTCTTAAAATCGCCGTAATATACAGCTACGGAGCAAATGAGGAAGATCCCGACGGTATTCTTGATGAAGAAAATCCCGAAGATACCTCTGCTCTCGATTCGACTGCAAGAGATTTCCTTGAAAAAGCAATAGATGACTATAACAAGCAGTTCAACACGAATTATGATACATCCAGTGACAAGTTCCAGAGCTACTATAAGGACGTATCACTTCGTATGAAGAACAAGGAGCTTGACCTTTTGATTGTAGTTAATATGTTCCTGACAGGCTTTGATGCAACTACGCTCAATACGCTGTGGGTGGACAAGAACCTGAAAATGCACGGTCTTATTCAGGCATATTCAAGAACTAACCGCATACTCAACTCTATCAAAACATTTGGCAATATCGTATGTTTCCGTGCATTGCAGAAGCAGACGGACGCTGCTATCTCCCTCTTTGGAGATAAAGAAGCCGGTGGTATCGTGACCTTGCAGAGCTTTAGTGACTACTACAACGGCTATGAGGATAGCAAGGGCAAACACGTTGACGGATATGTGGATATGATAGACAAACTCCTGAAAGATTTTCCGCTTGATGAGCCGCAGATCATTGGAGAAGAACGGCAGAAGGAGTTTATCGCTCTGCTCGGTGCTATCCTGCGTATGCGTAATCTGCTTGTGAGCTTTGACGAGTTTGAGGGCAAGGAGATCATCTCTGAGAGAGATTTTCAGGACTACCTCGGACGGTATCAGGACTTGCGTGACGAATGGGCTGAACGCCGTAAAAAAGGTGAGCTGACCGATATTGACGATGATATTGTCTTTGAAATAGAGCTTATCAAGCAGATAGAGATCAATATCGACTATATTCTTATGCTTGTAACAAAGTATCACGACAGTCATTGTACGGATAAGGAAGTGCTTATCACCATTCAGAAGGCGGTTGATTCCAGCCCTGAGCTGAGAAGCAAGAAAGACCTTATCGAGAACTTCATCAACGGTATCAACGATGTTGATGATGTCATGAACGAGTGGCACAGCTATGTTGCCGAGGAGCGTGAAAAGGCACTTGTTGCTCTTATCACAGAAGAAAAGCTCAAAGATGCTGAAACAAGAGCATTTGTTGATGGTGCTTTCCGTGACGGCGGTATCAAGACAACAGGTACGGACATAGACAAAATACTTCCTGCCGTGTCCCGTTTCGGCGGTGGCGGTGGAAACCGCAAGGCGAAGAAAGAAACAGTCATTGAGAAGCTAAAGGCTTTCTTTGAGAGGTTTTGGAATATAGGTTGATGGTTGTGTTTAAACGTCGATTTTAAACAAATTGGTTTTATTAGTAGGAGGAAAAATGTATTTAGATGAGGCTGCGAATATTATTGCAGATTATATAAAAGATTCTCGTTACAAGCAAGCGGTATTGATTAACGGTACTTGGGGTGCTGGCAAAACATATTTTGTTGAAGAAAAGTTAATGGAAGTACTGAATGATTATGTTGTAATTAGATACTCCTTGTATGGTGTTCATTCTTCTGAACAAATATTGTCAGATATACAAAGAGAAATGCTAATTAAACTGATTGGAAACAAGGAGTTTAAAATAAAAGATAAGTCCTTTCATTTACCGTCGAAGCTACTTGAAATGGCTCCAAATATAACAAGTATACTTTGGAAAAAAATAGGACTTGAATCGGATGACTTAAATGAATTGTTAAGTACAATCGAATTTGATAAAAGTAAAATAATTATTATTTTCGATGACCTTGAAAGAGTTGGAATAGAAATTAATGAAGTATTAGGCATAATCAACTCATTTGTAGAATGTCATAAAACCAAAGTAATCATAATAGCAAACGAAAAGGAAATAGGTTCATCTCGCATATCGACAAGTTTACCAGAAAAATTTTCGGTGGCAGCTAATGAAACAATTACTTTAGAGGATGAAAGCAACCAAGTTCAGAAATCAAATACACAGAATTCAAGCAGCGAAAAATGTCATTTTACATATGACGACTTAATTAGAAGAACAAAAAAGCTTTTCTCAAATGATATAGTGTATAATTCTATAAAAGAAAAATTAATTGGACTATCAGTAACTATTTTTGCAGATTTCAATCAAATATATAATGAAATAATAGAGCAAAATGCTCGTTGTGCTAAAGAATTCCTTATGACACACAAGGAACAGGTTATTGAAATTCTTCATTCAACAGATTGTCAGAATATCAGAACATTTATTTTTGCAATTATAACATTTGATAATTTGTACACAAAGATTATTTCGCTTAAAGACACTAATACTGAGCCTGAATATTTGGATGTGTTGAATGAAGAAATAGCTCAAATTATGCGGTCTGTCATCTATACTTCCGTTATATATAAATCAGGGAAAAATATTAATACGAATGGTTCTATGTTTTCATCTGCTTGTTATATTATATCAATTAAAGGTCTAAAAGAGTACCCTTTTGTTAACAAATATATTTGTTTTCATGAATTCGATTATAATAGTACTATCAATAGCTTAAATGAGTATATTATACAAACTATCGAGGAAAGAAAGCATAAGAAAGAAGTAGATAGTCTTAGCTTTTATAAATTAAGTTCGTATGAATGGATATACTTGGAAGATGATGATGTAATAAAGTGTATGGATAACTTATATGAGGAACTTAAATTGAATAAATATGATATAAGGTATTTCAAAGAAATCATAGTATTACTTATGCAACTTGAGTTCAACTTCAAGGAAAAGAAGCCAAATATAAAACATAAAGATGAGGATTATATCAGACTAATGAAATTATATATTCAAAATCATGCATTGAAAGAGAATCAAGAGCAATATTTTGAGACTTTTTTCACAGATGATAATCAAAGCCAAATGTATGACGCTTATGTATCTCCATTAATCACAGCAACGCAAGAAAAAGAAAACAAAGAATATAATGACAAAAAAGAGAATCTATTTACTTCGGAAAACTGGGCTGAAAACTTTTATGCTATATGTAAAGAGCATTCAGAAGATTTTCTTCATTCACATCAATTTTTATCCTCATTTAAAATCGAGCCAATAAAAAATGCATTATATTCTGCAAACAATCATGATATACGCACTTTTTCACTTGCAATTTGTTCGGTTTATGATTTTGGAAATATTAATGAATTTTATCAGTCAGATAAAGAAAGTTTATCGCAAATAATTGAAGCGCTAAACGAAATAAAGAATCAGCCTAATACGGACTGTACTAAGAAGACTATATCAAAAATTTATATTGAAAAATTAGGACAGAAATTAAGAGATTTATCATAAATTATCAATCTCATCTTGCCTAACGTGAAAATATTCTAGAAACAATGATATTAAAATTGATGCTTTTTATCGTTACAGAATGATAAAGGCTTTAGGGTAATCTCTATTCAAAAGAGAGCGAACTGCCGATTTTGACAACTCGCTCTTTTGCTTATTCGTCGTAACCGCCAACCAGACCAGCGGGCAAAAAAAATGAGCCGAGATCAACCTCGGCTCAAATCCCGTATTCGGTTCATCACAATGAATTGCAGTGAGTTATTGTGAATTACTGTGCGGTGAAATACTGTCAGTTACTATGAAATACTGTGGCTGAGAAGCTGTCACTTAACCTCAGCCATGTTTTCAACGATCTGATGATATGTTCTGTGGCAGGTTTCAGGCAGAGTAGCACTCCACGGCATGATGCTGTCAAGCTGTTCTTCTGAAGGTGCTGAGCCAGAGAAGGCAGAACCAGCTTTCGCACAAAAGGTAATTCAGGTGACGCTTTGAGAAACACTCAGCGGTACGATCTGCTGCAAAGGCAATTCCGCTCGTTTCAGCAGTTCTTTTCTCACCACATTCAGGCGTGAGTAGTATGTGTGCTGACTGATCCCCTTTTCCTTGCACCACGCTGTTACGGTCATACCGCTGCTCTGGCATTCCTGTATCTGCTCTGCCCACTCCCTGTGACGAAGCTCGGTTTTTACTTCTCTGATCGTTGGCATATTCTCAGCTCCTTTCGGGGTAAATCCCTTTGGAACTATTTTATCGCTTTTTTAGTGCCGAATCAACGTTAGGGTCTGGTTGGCGGTTACTATTCGTCCTCATCTCTACACTGGTCAAGTCCGTGCATAAGTTGAATGTATACGCACTCCGCTCGATCATGTTCCTCTCCGTCCGTGGACATCATAAGTTCAAGAAAATACGCTTTCGCTTCTTCGTAATCGCTCCAGACTTCACGTCTGCCGTTGCAGACGGTAGTGACCTTGCATGACTTCGGCATTGCCAATTCAGGTGTTTTCAACATAGATGTTACCTCCAAATCATTATTGTAAATACAGTATATACCATAATCTTGTAAGAATCCAGCTTTATGGAATAATTGTAACCATTCTTGTGCAGTGCGCAGCAATTTCAAAAGCCATTCCAGTTCATAGCGCACATATCGGTTTTATCGCCGTCGGGAATTCTCCTGACGGCTTTTTTCAAATTCCGCTCAATGTTTCAAATGAGCAACCTTTGTTTGCAGGAACAGCAACGGACGCCAGAGCTTATCCCCAAGTTCCTTGATTTCCTCGATGTCTTCCTTGTAAACCTTGTTCGTGACATTGGCACGGTGGGCGATTTGGTTGATATTGTTCGCAACGTTATTGGCGATACGGTATATCTCTTTCAGCTCATTTTCGTTGATCTGAACGATGTATCCCTCAAAGATCATAGCTCTCACAAATTCGCTGAGATTGCACATACCGCTGTTCTCAAACTTCATCTTGATGGCAGCCATTTCTTCGGGGCTGACACGGACTTTCAGGTACATTGTTCGCTTCTTTTCATCTTTCATTTTCTCTTTTTCCTTTCTTCTGTTTTTCAGGTTCGGGGTCGTAGTGGCAGCGCCCTCTGCCAAGCTATGTATCATGTGGGTTCGCTCTCGGCGCGCCCACATGATACCGTGCTTGCTGGGAGAGCTTACGCTCCTTCGGAGCTTGTCTCATTCCGAGCCTTTCGGCTCGGTCTTTTTTCTCTATTCTAAGAATTGGAGCTGTGCGACTTTCTCTTTTTCGTCGCTCTCCATAATCAATATAGCGCACTTTTCCGATTCCGTAAATAAGAATTTTCAGATTTCTTATGATCGCTCAAAATGGCTTCGTCAAAATGACCGGATAGCATAAACTGCGAAATAGCGTACTTTCAGTTTTTTGAATCTCAAAATTCCCCGGACATTTTTTCGACAAAGTATGAACAAAAGTTTGTGTGCAATGCGACTTGTATTTCAAATGTAGAGCGCGCTATAATTGGATCATAGCAGGTGGACTTCGGTCACTCGACTCTGCCTGCTGAGAACAAATATGAAGGGGCGTGATTATTCTATGGGCATCTATTCAGAGAAAAGAGATCAGCTCATCGAGAAGATCAAAGGGTTGGAAAAGCGTATCGCCAGCGATACGGCTAAGAAGAAAACGCTGGAGGACAAGCTGAAAGAAGTTTCTCGTCTGGCAATGGCGGAGGAATACAACTGCAAACCTCGTGAGCTTGATGAGATCATCACTTCCGAACATCAGCTTTTGGAGAAGCTGAGTGCCGGCGGTTTGTCCGATGAAGAATTGCTTAAACTGATTGGCGGCAGAAACAAGCCAGTAAGCAGTTTCAGTAACAGCGAGAACAGTGATGAGGAGGACGATGATATTACGTTCTACGATCACTCGGACGGTGATGATAATTAAATCGTCATAATGTGTACAACAAGTTTTATCAGCAGCAGGAAGTTGAAATGGAATGAGCTGCGGAAAGGAGTTTATTCACCTGAGCAACAAAACATCTGCCGTAGAAAGAGAGAAGGCAGGAAAGATGTTTGAGCTGAACGAGAAGTACAAGGATTTCCCTGAGAGAATTTCCGAATATGAGATCGACGGGAAGAAGTACATCGTTCACAGCCGCTTCGTTGGAGAGAAAAATATAGACGAAGTGATCGGCAGGCTCGCTTTTGAGAGAGCCGTAAAAGAAACATTGGCGTAATTTGTCGGCAAGGCATTGACTATACCGACATTTTGCGCTATACTGTATTAAACGACTTAATGCCGTTTAATACAAAACAAACGCCCAGAAAACAGGCGTTTGAAAGAAAATGTCGGTATGGTACTGCTTTGATTTGAAAGGAGTTATAATGGCAAAGCAGACCATTTACAATGCAGGAATTTACGTCCGCCTCTCGCAGGAGGATATGCGTGCCGGCGAATCCCTGTCAATAGAAAACCAGAAACTTATCCTCACCAAGTATGTCAAGGAGCAGGGTTGGAATCTCGTCGATACCTACGTCGATGATGGTTGGAGCGGTACGGATTTCGACAGACCTGTGGTGCAGAGATTGCTTTCCGATGCTCAGTCGGGAAAGATCAATCTTATCATATGCAAAGACCTCAACCGCTTCGGAAGAAACTATATCGAAGTCGACAGATATGTGGATTACATTTTTCCGAGTTACAATATCCGCTTCATCGCACTTAACGATAATGTGGATACCGCCAATAAGGACAGCACAGCGCTTGATATGATGTCGATCGTCAACTTATTCAATGAGTGGCACGCTGCTTCTACGAGTAAGAAGATCAAGGCTGTTATCGAAGCCAATGCAAAGGCTGGCAAGTATCGCACAACCTGCGCTCTGTTCGGCTATACGAAAGGCGATGATCCGAATCATCTGCCTGTGATCGATCCCGATGCCGCACCTATCGTCTGTAACATCTTTGAGATGAGGGCAAGCGGTATCACTCCACACCACATCGCTGACAAGCTGAATGAGGACGGTGTACCGATTCCCTCGGATTACTATTATGCAAAACTCGGCAAGCCCAATCCTCGGCGCACACGGCATCTGTGGAGTCCGGAAACAGTAAGGCAGATACTTCACAATTACACCTACCTCGGACACCTTGTTCAGCTCCGCACAACAATGATCAGCTACAAGAATCATAAAGTTGTCAAAAACGATGAGGACGATATGATCGTTGTGAAGAATACGCACGAGCCTATCGTTTCTCAGGAACTTTGGGACAGAGTGCGTGAAATGGAGCAGTCGGTGTCGCAGGGCAAGCGTAACAGCAGTGGATATGTTGCCAATCTCAGCGGATTAATATACTGTCAGGACTGCGGAAACAAAGTCCGCCTTGCGTGGAACAACACCACAAACGGCAATAAGAAAAAGCCAAGAAAGTATATCCGCCATAATTACAACTGCACTTCCTACATGAAGTTTGGAAAGCGTTACTGTCCCAGCCACTATATCAAAATGCAGGATATGGACGCTATTGTACTGGAGGATATTCGCAGTCTCGCTCAGCTTGTTGTAGAGGACGAGGAGAAAGCAAAGGAGCGGTTTCTCGAACGCAAGGCAAAACAGCATGAGGAGCAGTATTCCGTTGACACCAAGAAGCTCACCGAGGGTAAATACCGCTTGCAGGAGCTTGATACGCTTATCCCAAGCATCTATGAAGACAAAGTCCTCGGCAAGGTTTCTGAGGTCGTAGCGATGAAGCTCATAGCGAAATATGAAGCCGAGCAGAAGAAGCTATCTGAGGAAGTTGAGGAGCTTGAAGCAAAGTTTGCTACGATCAGGCAGGACGAAGAAGATGTGGCTCTATTCATGGAGCGTCTGAGAAAATACACCGATGTGCAGGAGCTTGCCCGTGAGATGTGCCTGGAGCTGATCGAGTATATCACCCTTGATGCCTATGTTGAGGGGCAGCCCCGTGAGATCTACATCAACTACAAACTGCTCGATGAACCACTGAAGGACAAGAGAAGCCTATTTTAAGGCGTATTTACGTTGTTTACACACCATACGAAAGTGTGTTACTATTTGGCAAGAGGACAACACTGAATAAATATGTACACTCTTCCTTTGCACAAAAGGCTCTGCTGATGGATTGTTTGCAGCTGTTGGTGTAAAAATTTGTCCCGTGTACCGCAAAAGATTGACTTTTGCGAAAGCTTTTTTCTTCTATTCTGTTTTAATTATATTCAAATATAAATTCTGTTGAAAGCATAGGTTTTCCGCTTTTAGAACTATAAAACTCATGCCGAAATAACGTGATCTGACCGTCAAACCATCAGCATATGCCAAAAGAGCAGGCTTTTACACCTGCTCCATAAATCATTTCTGTTTTCACACCACAGCCTCAACAACCGTCTTTCCATTCACTTGAATAATTTTCATACCAGGCTGCTTGTTTTTGTTAAAGTTAAAACTTAACAGATACCCTTTATCAAGATGATAGTAGTCCAGATACTCAGCAATTTGCTTTTCACTCTCGGTGTTATATTCCTCACCACGCCAGATTTTCAGTTCTACGATATACTGTTTTCCCAGATAGTCCACAATGACATCTGTCCGTTTCTAGTCACGAGTTTGTGCCTCAATGTAGTAATTGCCCGTGCCGTTGATAATCGGTCGCAGGTACAGTAAAAACAGCTTTCTGCCGTCCTCTTCCTTGAACTTATCTGGCTGACTGCCGTAGATGTCGTTGAAGTGGAGGATAAACTTCTCCAGAATCTTTTCCATGTTCAGTTGATTGCCCTGAATAAACTGATTTTTGTCGTTGACACCCTCGGAATACATCTGGCTATCAGTTGCCTCCTGTGAAA
>OKVF01000741.1_pt1 | contig 32400 bp, 27 predicted proteins | sample 1604831 | NCBI WGS metagenome assembly OKVF01 (sample SAMN01760980, study PRJEB22395) | human gut metagenome
CGGACAAATAATCTCCTGTTCTGCGGCCACATTCAAAGATGGCGGAACATAATGACCATTCGGGCATCGATGAGATGCAAGTCTGGAATACATAAGACGAAGACTGTTCAGAAGCTCCGTCCCCGTTCCAAAGGTACTCCGAATCCCCGGTACTGCCGGACGCTGATGCAATGCCAGTGCAGCCGGAACATATAGTACTTCATCCACCTGTGCTTTCGCCGCACCTGTCATTCGCCTCCTTGTATAAGTAGAAAGCGACTCCAGATATCGCCTGGAGCCCTCCGCATACAGCACACCCAATGCCAGCGATGACTTACCTGAACCTGACACACCGGCGATTCCTACGATTTCATTTAATGGGACATCCACATTGATGTTCTTTAGATTATGTACCCTTGCACCACGGATTTTAATATGAGTTGGGGCTTTGTTATTTCCAGTTTCATATGACATAATTTCGTTTCCTTTTATCACTGTTATATTTTCTGCTCAACCAAATAACTGCTCCACAGTTTATCAGAAAGAGCTTGCACTCTTCCTGATACAAGCAAGTCCCCACCCACTGCTTATTGCTTTTCGCAATTGAAGCAGGGGACTACTTGATTTGGTTAAATCACAACATCTGAAAAATCAATATTTTCTCTCTTCCATCATTCCCATCAAATAAATCCCTGCAGTCAATTTCATCCTCGAACATCAGGTATTCCTGCGTCATCAGATAACTGACATACTCATCCGATGGATAATAGAAAAACAGCTCTATCTCTCTCGGATTCTCATAATAGGATTCCTGAATCCTGGCCAGTACTTTCTGTAGAATTTCTACAGAAAAAGGATTGAAAAAATAGCATTTTGTCGCTTCCGCAGGTACCGGATAATTCTCTGCACAAGTCATAACAAACGAAGTTCTCGTACCTGAAACTGCATGATTCTGATTCTCCTGTACGGCTTTATAAATCCGCTCATCATATTCAATTCCTACAGATTTACATCTGGTTTGATAAGAAAGATAAAAACACACCCGCCCTTTACCAGTTCCATAATCCAGCAGGGTATCCCCTTTCCTGAGCAGCCCGCTGTTAGCCAGGCGCTCCAATACACGATATGGCGTTGGTTCGTATGGAAATCGGTATTGATCCGAATGCGAATCATCTCTGCCACTTGTTTTTATTCTTAAAAGTTTGTCCCATTTTGCTTCACACATCTTACATTATTATCCTTTAAATATTTTATTATATAATTTGTCGAATGTATTTGTTATAATAAACTATAAAACATATTGATGTCAGGGTCAAAAGATATTTTAACCCTGATATCAGCGTATTATAAACCAGGAGGGAAAAATGTCAAAAAAAGAAACCAGTTTTACAGAAGGTCCTGTCTTTCAGTCTTTGCTTCAGTTTGCTGTTCCGGTACTTGGTGCATTGATCCTGCAGGCAGCATACGGCGCGGTAGACCTTCTGATCGTTGGCAAATTCGGAAATGCCTCAAGTATTTCCGCAGTAGGAACCGGCAGTTCCTTTATGCAGATGGCTACTTTTATTATTACAAGTCTTGCAATGGGCTCTACTGTAGTCATCGGACATCATATCGGAGAACAAAAACCAAGAGAAGCAGGAAATGCAGTTGGAACAACCATTATACTTTTTCTGATTATTGCAGTTGTCATGACATTTGTACTTGAATTCGCTGCCGGTGGAATTGCACATTTATTACAGGCACCGGCCGAATCCTTTGACAAGACGATTCTCTATATTAGGATCTGTTCTGCCGGAATTGTTATTATCATTGCATACAACGTAATCAGCGGTGTACTGAGAGGTGTGGGAAACGCAAACCTTCCGCTTCTGTTCGTGGGCATTGCCTGCGTAGTAAATATCATCGGAGATTTACTTCTGGTCGGGGCATTTCATATGGATGTGGCAGGTGCTGCTATTGCAACTGTCTTTGCACAGTTTGTTTCCGTTGTCTGTTCCGTTGCCGTACTAAGGAAACAACATATGCCAATTAAATTCTCCAGAGAACAGTGCAGAATTTATAAAGATGAACTGAAAAAAATCCTGAACGTAGGTGTTCCGATCGCATTGCAGGAAACAACCGTTCAGATTTCATTTCTTGTAGTAAATTCCGTTATCAACCAGATGGGACTTATGCCTTCCGCAGGGTATGGAATTGCTCAAAAAATTGTTTCCTTTATTATGCTGGTACCATCTTCTGTTATGCAAAGCGTCTCAGCATTTGTCGCTCAGAATATCGGAGCCGGGAAAAAGGAACGGGCATGGAAAGGTTTTTATACAGCTATCATTACAGGATGTTCCGTAGGAATTATTATCTTTATGGCCGGATTTTTCGGCGGCGGATTTCTTTCCTCTTTCTTTACGAACGACTCGGAAGTTATCGCACAAAGCGCAGCCTATCTGAAAGGCTTCTCCGCAGATTGCATACTGACCTGTGTACTGTTCAGCAGTATCGGATATTTCAATGGATGTGGAAAAAGTATTCCTGTTATGATCCAGGGAATCACTTCCGCATTCTGCATCAGAATTCCGGTTTCCATCATTATGTCAAGACTGCCGAATACGTCCCTGACTTATGTCGGAATGGCAACACCGATCACAACCGTATACGGAATCATCTTCTTTATCGTCTGCTTCCGGCTCTTAAATAAAAAATCTACACATTGAATTTCCCGGACAGCAAATGTGCATCAGACCAGAATTACTGGAGCTGATGCACATTTTTATTTATATCGTAGAAAATTACAAATAAGAAACCGTCTCAGATAATTCCTTTCTGGAATCATGGTTTGCAAGAGGTCCTGCTCCTTCTGCTGCATAGCCGAGATCCAGGATCATGAGAATTTCCTCATTCTCCGGCAGATTCAGCTCTTTTGCCAGCTCTTCAGGATTGAAAAAATTAATCCAGCAACTGTCTACACCAGCATTTGCCGCAGCCAGAATCATATGTGTTGCCACAATTGTAGCATCCTCTATGCCAGAATCTCTTTTTTCACCCGGATAAGTAAATACATGATTGCTGTCAAATGCAACCACTATACAGGTAGATGCTCCATATCGACAAGGAGTAGCTTTATCAATCTTGCTCAATCCTTCCTCAGACTGGACTACATAAATTTTCTGTTCCTGTAAATTCTTAGCTGTCGGAGCAAGTCGTCCGGCTTCCAGAATTGCATTTAATTGTGCATCATCCACCTTACGTCCGTCAAATTTTTTGCAGGAATATCGTTTTTCAATTACTTCTGTAAATTCCATAACTGGTCCTCCTTAAATTTATGTTATTCTTATTATACCACTCACACGGTCAAGCGGATAAAATCATCCGCTTCGCTACTTGCTGTTTCCTGCTTCTATGAAAATTATATAAGAATTCCGGACAAATGATCCACCTCATGCTGTACAATCTGCGCTGTCCAGCCGGATAATTTCTGCCGCTGCTTCTTCCAGCCAAAATCGTAATATTCCACTTCAATATTCTGATATCTGACAGTCTTACGAACTCCGTCCAGTGACAGACATCCCTCTTCCGTTTCAAAAGGCTCACTCTTTGAAACAATGACCGGATTGAACATTACAATATCGACAAATCCCATATTTACGATAATAATATTCTTCTTCACTCCGATCATATTCGCTGCCATTCCGACACATCGTTCTCTGTTAACTCTTAATGTATCCATCAGATCTCTTCCGATCTGAAGATCTTCCTTTGTTGCTGCTTCTGATTTCTGTGAGAGAAATAACGGATCTCTCATAATATTTTTAACCATTTGCTTTGAATTCTCCTTCGTGTTAAAACTGTAAAACCTGCCTGCTATCCGCTCCTGCTTTTTTGAACTCTGAATTTGTAAATTCTATTTTATCCGGTATGATTTTGATCAGATTCATTGGATGTGGAAGTTTCTTTAAGGCAGCTACAGGAATCTTGCGAAGCTCAGCCGCATGAACATATTCTTCCGAAAAATACTCCGGCATTACAGCTTTTCCTGTCACCTGCATTCCTTTTAAATTGCCAAATCCCTGATACTTATCAAATATAACGAGACATACGTTCTTATTTTTCTCCAATGCCGCAAACTTCTCACCGCCTTCAGAAAAAATCCAGAACGCACCATCATGATAACTATATTCCACAGGCGTACAACGCACAAATTCTCCCGCTCCGGTTGCAAGTGCACAGGTGTTATTCTCCTGAATATAAGCTTCTATTTCTTTTTGCAGAGTTTCACGATCCACCTTTACAGCCTGGGCATCTTTCTGCTTCCAGTACTCTGCTGCCTGAATATATTCCTCATGGGTAAGAGCATGTTTTTTCTTATTTACTTTTTCTGCGTCACTCATTGTCCACACCTCTGTTTTTTATATTTTTTAATCAACCACTTCTGATCTATACATTTCACATCATCATCAAAACGGATATGAAGATGAACTCCGCCAGATCTCGGATTAATCTTTTCTACAATTCCATTTCCGAATTTCGGATGTGTGACGCTGTCTCCAATCTTATATTGAACAACTTCGTTCTTTTCCTTCTGCGCTTTCTGCAGACGTTGATGAGTATCCCGGATCGGCACTGTCTTATCATGAATCCGACTCTTTAAAACATTGTCATAATTGTGATCCATCAGCGCTTCCCCTGCCTTATAATACGGTGTCGGAGCGGCTCCTATAAGAGAACAACAATATTTCCAAGCACTTCCATGTGTTCCTGCCTGCCATTTATACTTTTCAGGTATCTGCATATTGTATTGCATGTAATGTGCGTACTCATGCTTAAATAAATCAATACGATCTTCTTTTGACAATGGATTCTTCACTCCATACGCAATAAAGAGCAGTGAAAAATGAAAATGCTCATCTTCATGGGCACTCTGTCTCGTGTAAGAGCCCAAGGAATCTGTGTCAAATCCAAATGTCACTGGTACTTTTGCTCCATTCAAATGAAACTTCCGGTCCAGTTCCTTGTATAAATTCTGTATTAATGCTGTCAAAATCGGAATTTCCTTCTGCAAACGCTGCCGCAGGAACTGGCTTTCCTGGTCATAATAAGTCATTATTTAACGTTTCCTCGTTTTCTTAAATTAGTAATTAATGCAAATGCTGTACCAAAGAATCAAAAACTTTTAAATATCCATTTGCATACATATGAACCCCATCAATCGCATACTCTGTTTTTTGTTCACCATTTTTATCAACAAGATGGATATTACAGTCCAGATAATTACATCCAAAAGATTCTGCGATTTCCCTAAGTTCTTTGTTGCATCGTTCAATATTCTCCGGCGTCCGTAGTTTCATCCACTCTATGGATTCCGCAGTTTGCCATGGAAGATGAAGATTTGCCGGATAGAAAGCCATCACATAAACTTCCGGTTTATCCAGCTTTTCATATATAATTTCCAGAATTTTTCTATAATTATCCATTAAGTGAGCAAACCATTGATCATCAAAATGTTTTTCTGTGATGTCATTTGTTCCAATATTAATAAAAATCCTTGATGGCTCCAAATCCAACAGCAATGTATGAATATATTCCAGAAATTCATCTGTATTTAAACCTCCAACGCCACGATTATAAACAACTTCTTCAATTCCCCTGCTTCTGGCGATTTCACAGATAGGAAACATTTCCATAAGAGACGATCCTGTAAAGAGAATTTTTCCTTTTAGTACAATTTGATTTAAATAATCATAGTTCTTTATTTTACGTTTTTGTTCTTCAGTCATTATTTCCATCTATTTCCTTTTCACTGCTTTTGACAGTTCCTAGTAATGCTCAATCTCCGATACTAGAAATATTTTATTCAATTTGTTTATCAATCGACATCTGCCGCATAATTTCCTGTAAACAAGCCTCTATTGCCTTTTGCTGATAATCAGGATGTATCTTTCTTGCCGCTTCACAATAATCGGAAATAGCTTTAACCATATCATAAATATTTTTTTGCTGTTCCATATTTCTCTGATTTTCCAGTTGCTGTATATAAGCTTGTTCAAAATATCTAGGATTAAAAATATTATATGGATAATTTTCCAAATACATTAGTTGTATCCTCCTCATGAAATCATAGTTATCAATCCCATTCCATTTTTATCCTCTCAACTAATCCCTGATCTGCCGGTAACCAGTCTACACTATCCAATTCATTTTTCGTAAGCCATTTCGCAGCTTCATGTTCCTTTAAAATCAGGTTTCCACTAATAACTTCTGCCCAAAAACAGTCCATGGATAAATGAAATGCAGGATAATCATATTCTACACAATCAATTTTTCTTCCAACTTCAATTTCTGTATCTAATTCTTCTCTAATCTCTCTAGCAAGTGCAGCTTCCGGAGTTTCACCAGGCTCAACTTTACCACCAGGGAATTCCCATCCGTCCTTAAATTCTCCATACCCACGCTGTGTTGCAAAAATTTTATCGCCATCTTTTATCACTGCTGCTACAACCTTAATTGTTTTCATGTTATTTCTTCTCCTCAGTTATAATCTTACTTTCCAGATATCTAAGCAAATCCTCTCTAACCGCATGATGCATCTTCACAGTCACTTTGGAAATATCTTTCCATCTTCCATTATTGTCTTTTTTCTTATCACCGGTAACATCTACTATATCAAAAGTTCCCATGTAATAGAAACTGGTTTCTGCATCGCTTTTCTTGACCAAAAGATGTTTTCTCTCAGCTCCCAAAACATCTTTCATATATCCACTTTCCGGACCTTTACCAATCTGAGAATCCCATTTAAAAATCATATTGTCAGTAAACACATCTGCATAATCTGGTTTACCATCCGCATACAACTTCTCTTCACTCTCAGCGCCAACCTTATGGTAAGTTACAAAAATAAAGACATCATTGTCAATTCGCTTCATTCCATACATTGTTGAAGACAAATCTTTTCCACAATTCATCAAAAAACTCACATCACGTCGAGAATATTTTTCATACAGAACAAATAAACTGCTGCCTCTCTTTTCAACGCTATATTTATCTTCATATCGCTTTAAGCCTACATCCACAAGGTCTTTCATCTGTTTGCAAAATTCTACATGCTTTAATCTCTCTGTATAACTTTGCATCCTTCTAATCATTTTGTCCGTATCAGCTTCCAGAATTTCAATATTTTTAAAGCGTCTATATTCCTCTTCCTTACTTACAAAATGACCTTCAAGAACATTAATTGCATTGTCTAAAATCTTTTTGTCTGTAACTGAATATTTCTGTTTCATCGTTTCTATAAAAGAATCTCCTGAAATACTTTCTTCCTCAAACAGACTCTTCAATATTTCCAGTTCATATGGTCTGACACCACTCAACACTGTTTTTGAAACATATTCCAATGTTAGTTTTTCCTGCTCAGACATTTTTCCTGTATAAGTTTCCGTCTCTACAACACATAAAAAATCCTGATAAGTTTTATATTCTCCTATAATTACAAGGGGATCCACCTCACCATTTTCGTAAAAGTCCATTAAATATGGAACTCTGCCCAAACGATTCTTTAATATTGCATAGCTTTCACGTATAATGGCCTTTACTCCACGAATTTTATCAATAGAATGAAATATTTTCTCCTTGGAAATTTCATCAAAATGAATCGTTGATGCCCCCGGAATTGTATTATTTCCACTAATTACATATTTACGAATTGTATCCGAGTTATAACTTCGATCCCCTGAAAGGGCAACCGGAATCATAAAGTTATTTCTGTAATTTCCAATAAAATCCAAAACCACTACGTATTCTTTATTTTCGGCCTTACGCAATCCTCTTCCTAATTGTTGAATAAACACAATAGGAGACTCTGTTGGTCTAAGCATGATAACCTGATTAATTTCCGGCACATCAACACCTTCCGAAAAAATCTCTACAGACAGAATATAGTCTAATGCATCTTCCGACTCGTCTCCTGCAAGACGCTCAATAGCAGCTGCTCTGACATTTTCAGAATCACTTCCGCTAAGTACTAACGTTCTCCACCCTTTTTCATTAAACTTCTTCGACAGCTCTCTTGCCTCATCAATCCGACTGCAGAATATTAGTCCTTTTACTCGTTCTCCCGAATATCCAAAGAACTTCGCCTGCTCCATCACTTTACATACACGCTCATCAGATGTCAAATATCGAAAATTCTCAACCTTTTCTTTCACTGATTTTCCGCCATCAGTAACTTTGTCTAAATCAGTAATTCCAAAATAATGGAAAGGGCACAACAAATCTTCTTTCATTGCATCCTGTAAACGAATTTCGCAGGCAATCTGATGATTAAAAATCTCATAGATATTTCTGCCTTCCAGATTATCATCACGCTTATCCGGTGTTGCTGTCATTCCCAGCCATAATTCCGGTGTAAAATACTCCATGACTTTCTTATAACTATTGGCAGCACTATGATGTGCTTCATCAATTATAATCGCATCAAAAGCATCTCTGTCATATCTCTCGAGAAGCTCTGTCTTACTCATAGACTGAATCGTAGCAAAAATGAAATCCGCATCATAATCCTGATATTTTCCAGTTATCATTCCCATGGACACCTTTCCACTGAAAACTTTCCTGTAAGACTTCAATGCCTGCTTCGCAATCTGTCCACGATGTACCAGAAATAGCACTCTTTTAAATTCCAACTCACGCATGGCAAATGCAGATGCATAAGTTTTACCTGTTCCAGTAGCTGAAATTAACAAGGCGCGATTCTGACCATCTTTCAATATCTTTCTTAGATTAGTAATAAACTTTACCTGCATTAAATTTGGTATTAAACGATACTTTTCCAGGGAAGGAATTTCTTCACTTCGGGCAATTTCCCTCTGCTTCTTAATGATCTGATATCTTTCCCGGTATCTCTCATAAAAAGCTTCATAATCAAGAGCATATCTGCTATTCCAGAGCACATTAAATTCTTCAATAATCTCCTGTGCCACCTCACCCTTCTCTGTCGAAATGATACGAGTATTCCATTCTCTGTTGGTAGTAAGTGCAGTTTTAGTCATATTGGAACTGCCTATAATAATTCTATATATCTCATCCTTTTTGAATATGTATCCTTTAGTATGAAATCCCTCTCCCGCTGCATCTACATCATACATCTTTAGTGTAATATTTGAAAAAGCATTCAGCTTTTCCAAAGCTTTCGGTTCACTAAAATTCAAATAGTTGGTTGTAAGAATTTTGCCCTTAATTCCTTTTGCTTCCAATTCACGCAACGTCTGAAGTAAAGGCGTAATTCCACCCAATGTAATAAATGCAACACTAATCTGGAATTGGTCACATGCCAGCAACTCATCTTCAATAGAGGATAATACTTTCTTACCTTCTTTATAATTATTCGAAACAAATTGCGGCCTATACGCAAGATTAGAAGCAACTGTTTCGTTTATGTATGCTGTTTCTAATCCACTGCATAACTCCTGTAACTTTTCCTGCGTCATCTCTGTATCCTTCTTTTGCTTATTCAAAAATAGTTCCACGATATATCAATTATTCTAGGTAGTGGTTACGTGATCAGATATCCGGCAAAATATTGGGGTCTGACCCTAGTATCCTCACTTTTTTCTATTATACCATGCTCATGTGTATTTGGAATTTCTCATTTTGACTTGCTATCAAATATCTGTCTTCTCACATCCTTTAGATTTCTTTTACAAAACTTTCAGGACTGATTTAATTTTTTATTTGTCTCTCATAGAGTTTGTCTTCAATATCAGTATTTCGTTCATTTTTCTTTAGGTGAAAAATTACTGAAAATTCACATTTCCGTTTTTCACACAGTTTATAATTATTTCAGAAAACTTTTATCTCTACTTTTGTGTACCTGACCCCAATGCCTGACCCCATAGAGATATCATGTTCAGCATCAATGCTTGCGATATTAATCTGATAGCTCTCATACATAATTCCATCAACAATCATGTCGCTATCACCAACCTGATCATACATCCCTTAAATCCGTATTGACAGCAGAAAATCATAGGCGATTTCTTACATCTCCGATGTAGGAGTTCAAAGATATCTTTCTTATTGATTATTATATACGATATTTATTTTTTCTAAGATCAAATGCTTTCTCTCCACCTTCAAGTATGTCACAAATATGCTGTTGAATGCCCTGCTTACCCAAAACATCAACTGCCTCAACAGCTATCGGACTATCATCCTCGATAGATCCAGTACGGTATTCAAATTTATATTTCTTATTTTTCGCATTATTTCCATTTTGATTCGCAACAATAACCTCTTCAGCATCTCCGCCCAAGACAACATTTGCATTATGTGTGACAATAATAATCTGTCTATCTAATTTTTTACGCCGAATAAATGGAATTAATTCATCAAATATAGAACGATTGTCTAAATCATCTTCCGGCTGATCAATCAGAATAGGACATTTGTTCTCAGCCAAATTGATGAGTAATTTCAAAAGTACAAGTGCTTTTTTTCCAGGAGACATGCTTCCAATAGAATCTCCATCCATCGTAACCTGATATGTCGAATTGTACCAATCCGAAAAAATATCTCTCAAAGCAACCTCCGGATTTTTTCCTTTGTTTATTCTTAGCTCTCCAGACAATGTTTTATTAATCACCTGTATTAAATTTTCTTTTTTCAGAAATGATTCTACATCCATCATATCCACATCAAGCCACTCTTTTTGTGCTTTTAAAGATCGTTTATCATACATTCCTGTTACCATATTAAAGAATGCTTCTGTTCTAAAAGGAGTATCAACTGAAAAAATAAGATTATCATTTGATAACTTCGAATTTTGATTTATAAAATTTGCATATTTTTCATGAATCACTCTAAAATCTTCAAATGCTTTTATAAGGTTTTGAACTGCCTGAATATATAACTGTTGCTGAGATACTAATTGTTTTTCTATTTCATCATATTTAATTTGTTTTTCTTCCTCCACTGATATTTGATCCGAAATTTTTTTGATTGCCTCATTATCTGAAATTTTAGGTGCGATTTTATCAATTATTTCTTTATTTTGTTTTTTTCTCTCTTCCAGTTCCGCTTTATTTTTCTTTAGTAAACCAAAGATTGCCTTTTTCTCTCTTGCCCATGCTTCATTCGCATAAAGCTTAATTTGAGATACGGCTTCAGCTACTAATGCCATTATATCAGAACTAAAATCTAATGGAATTTCAACTTCTTGAAAAATATCATTCATATCATTGAGTGTAACAATTTCTCTGTCAACTGCTATAATTTCTGCATTTATACGAGCAGTAGCTGCAACTGCTTGATCATACGAAAAAATTTCTTCTGGTATAATAGAGGTTTCTTTTGATATCTCTTCTTTTTTCTCCTTTAGCATTCTAATTTCAGCTTGAATTCCATCTCTTGTTCCAATATCAGCAAGTACTTCTTTCTTGGCTCTATATGTATTATATCGTTGAATACAATCATATATTTTTTTGTCCAATTCCAATTTATAAGTCCCAAGTGCTGAATTCATTTTTTTGTATGCTTCTGAAGCAGCACTATCTATCATAATAATCTCATGAATTATAGTATCAATTTCTGTCTGTTCTTCGTTTTCATCAGTAAGACGATTCAAATATGTTTGTGGTACATACACAATTTTATGTTCTTCATCAGCATTATTGGGGCAGCTTATAGTGCCATCTGCCCAATTAACTTGAATCTCTGAAACTATTCGACTGCTACTTTTTGTTACATCAGATTTCTCCTTCACCTGAATATTGTCAATTGCTAAAGCCATATTATGTAAAAGTAAAGATTTACCTGTTGATTTTCCACCAATAACACAAGTTAACTTATCATTAAAAGGAATAGCCTCTGGTGAAAAATCAGGATTAGAAAAAATGACAGATTCTATCACCTGATAAGCTGGCTTTTCCTCTGGTTTAATTGAAGAAATTCTAATTCTTGCTTTGGGCTCATAAACAATTTGCTTAAGCCCATTAAATGTTGGGTCACTTTTAATCCAACAATATCTTTGCTGATCTGGTTCAAATAGTTTTTCATTAGAGTGAGCATCTGATCCATGAATGCATCCTTTTAAAGAACCATATTTATTTATAACAACATTGGAATCATCTGATGATTCTCCTAAAAAATAACTAATATCCGATTTACTAGAAGAAAAAATTAAGTCTGCCATACGATAAATAGATTGTCTAGTTGCATCCATCTGAGAACCCGTTTCAGTAGTATATCCCTGATGTTGAGTTATTCCACTCACTCCATCTGCAGACTTATTTGAAACAGCAATAATAGTTTTCTCTCTAAGCTCAGAATCCCCCTTGAACACGTGTTCTATTGCCTCAGGTGTAATAACAAATTGTTCCAATCCAACTTCATACGCTTCATCATCTGTAAGGGCTCGTCGACAGAATATCTTACCTAGTCTTCGTAAATCATCATGAGAAGCGCTATATGTTGTTCCTCCATACGAAAATAAAAGTTTTGAAAAAAATCTATTTTCCAGTTCATTTACCATCGAAGGATCAAACAAACAGTGAATATTTATAGGTGTTTGTTTTGCTAGTGGAGTCATTCTAAGTTCTACATTTGGTAAAATCATTTTAACTGATTTCGGAAGTCGTTTATCTTGAATTACTTTTATACAATTATCAATAGATAAATAATCAGTAATACCTATTACCGCAATATTCTTCAATGGATTAGATCCATCACCTACATAATCATTTACAGATTGATAAAAATTGTTCCATTTTTCTTCCAAATTTGATCCTATATACTGATCATTTTTCTTTGTTCCTGGTGTATGTATATGAAGATCCCATCGTCTCCATTCTGAACCTCGTTCATATCCAACCATTTTTTGTCCTTTCTTAATTTGATAATTATTTTATTCCTTATTATTTTTTACTTATAATTTTCTCTTAATAATTTGTAAACTCTTTTTTCTGGATTCCTCTTCCGAAAAACTTTCTACAATTTTTTTCATTGTTTCAGAACTCCAATATATCTTTAATTTTTCCTTAGCACGAGTAATCGCTGTATAAAAAATTCCATGCGTTATTTTTTCAGAATTGCTCTCTGGAATAACAACTTTCACTGAGTTATATTCCAATCCTAATCCTTGTGCCTTATGAATAGATACAGCATATGCAAGCTGAAATGGAATAACCGCTTTCATACGAGCTTCTTCCTCTTCTATTTCTTTTATTGTATTTGCATCATATCGTGATATTGTAATTTTAATTTCAGTATTATTACCATTACTGTGAATATATTCAATATCATTTTTTTCGCATTCCTGCTCTGTAAGTACTAAATCAATTTTTATTGTAAATGAAATTTCTTTTTTAGGAATCTTTTCTATTCTAACAATTCTTCCCTTTAAATTATTATGCAAAACAGGAAACCTTTTTGAATCATTAAAAAGAATCTGATCTCCCTCTTTGTAAGTCCATTCTCCCCAATTTACCGCCTTACCTTTATTTGCTGCTTGAAAATAGTTATTCATATTATTCAATCCAAATTTTCCATCATAGTTAAGACATAAAACCACTTCATCTGAATCTTCTTTTTGTAATAATTCCGGACCTATTTCCGTCGAAAATATAACATTGGGGTCTGACCCCAATTGCTTTTTCGGCGCTCAATATCTATCCCTGTTATCTTGTTGTCTACGCTTAGTCTGCAACGTCACCGAGACAGACTCAAGACTCACTTCAAATGCTGGGGTTAGCAACTTATTTGATGGGGTTTCCACCCATCGGACTATATTATACCCTTAGCTGGACGCACGGTCAGACCCCAATGCTCCTCTAATCCTCCTCTGTCTGTAATTTTATCTGATCTATCTCTTTATCTAATTTTTGCAGCTCATCATCCCATAAATACAATTCTTTTAGCAAATCTTTTAATTTTTTATAATCCAACTCTGATTTTATTATTGTTGCCATAAAGGCAGCATATTCCGCTTCTTTCGTACCTTTCTTCAAAAGATTTCGGCATCCTCGTAAAACCCTATTTCGTTTTCTTGTATCATTACTTAAAATTTCCTTATTTTCACTTGCAAATTCATAAGTACTCTGTATTTGTTCTATCAAAGCTTCTCCCATCTCAAATCTGAGTTTTACTTTCTCCTCTGTATCGTTTAACCCCAATACATCTATAGTTGTTCGAACTATTTTTTCCACGCTCGCATTTTTACTATAATAACGATAATGTTTTACATAAAAGTAATCTTGTGGATTCTGTTCAAAAGGATTAACAATTGGGTCTGAATATGTATCATGTGAAGATTTACTTTTATTACAATGTGGACAGGATGGATTCAAATTCTTCCATAAAACAACTTCATCTATATATTTATCTTTATAATGGAAATGATCCACATGCATCTCCTTATTTCCTGGACCTATACGAGCTTCACAATATATACATTTCCCATGACACTCTTTTAAAAGATTTTCTCTGATATATTTTTTATTCCATACTTTTTTATTCTTATCTTTTTTGAATTCTTCCGTTAGCTGTTTCTGAACATCAACGGTTAGCTCTTTCGGTTTCTCTATTCGTTCTACTTTTATCACGTAAATCATTCCTCCCATTCAGCTACTTGAATAGACAATAATTTACGCAATGGATTATCTGGATGTAGCATCTCTTCCAATAATTCATATTGCTGCAAAATCTGATCTCTATCCTCCATATTCATAGCCTGGTCAAACTTTTTCAACGTATCTTGATAAAATTTTGATGTTGTTGCAGGCATATCCATAATATTTTTTAATATTTCTTCCAACGTCCAACCCTGTAAACCATATTTACCCAGATTCAATTCTTTTAAGAACGTCTTTCTTTCTTCATCATAGGCTAACGCAATAATCTCTTCTTTTTTCAGAGCTTGAAGAACACTTGGACTATGCGTGGTTAAAATAAACTGTGCTTTAGGAAAGATTATTTTTAAAGCCTTAACAAACTGAGCCTGCCAAATTGGATGCAGATGTAATTCAATTTCATCAATAAGTACAATACCATCAAAATCCTCAGCACAAATTGGTGCCCCAGAATTTCTATACTCTATCTCTTTAATCATTCCTAAAATAATGTATATACAACTTTTATATCCAGAAGATAAATATTCAAAATATATTTCTCCTTTAGGTGTATTTAACATAATATCAAGTGATTTTGCCAATACTGTTGAAAACTTAATCTTATCATCTAAAACGCTAAACAGTTTAACCGCAAGTTCATAATTTGCTATCTGTTCTTTAGTTAAGCTTTCCTCTTTATCAGAAAACAAATATCTGTTTATAAACCAGCTTTTTATATCATCTACATGAATCCCTGTAACAGCCATTCTACTGGATTCATATTCACTACGTTCAGGATCAGATGATACTGCATTAAGTTTAACATAACCAATATTTCGATTTATACCAAAATAGAATAAATCTTTAGAGTAAGATCTCCATCCACTACTATATGCTTTATCATAAGGCAGAAATTTGTCCACTTTTTGCTCTTTAAATTTTTCTACACATTCTCCATCTACACAAACTTCTATTCCTATATTATATTTTCCCTCTTTATATAATGCATTCCTCTTTAATTTAGAATCTTGATGTGAACCAAATGCATGAGCAATCACATCCAATATTGTTGTTTTTCCAATCCCATTCGCACCACAAATCACATTTACACCATCTATAAACGATAAATCTAAATGCTGAATTCCACCAATTCCATCAATAACTAATGACTTAATCTTCACTTTCTACACTTCCTTTTCTTTGTTTTAATCCATATTTTAAATTTGACTGTCGAATCACTTGATGTACTAATTGATTTGTTGGACATAAGAACAGCACTTTTTCTTTATTTTTATGTCTTCTATATTCTCCTATTAATAGCACTACTAATGTTTTGCCACTTCCAATCGGCAGTTCTAAAGCAACCTTTTTTTGTCAGAATTTTCCATATATTTATCTAACATGGCAGCTTGATAATCTAATGGTCCCATTATTTTCTAGTTTATTATCTTGATACACCTCTTATGGTGATAAGTATAAAAACTCCTCTTTTTTTCGTATCTTAAAAGCCATAAATATACTCCTTCCTATAATGTCAATCTGTAAATCACCGATTTTTCAGGCTATTCTTTAAATAATTAGATTTCATTTTTTAATCTCTAAATTAATTTATAATATCTCAAAATTCTTCTTGCTCTTGTACTTCTTTTTCATCAATTTCTTCATTTCCCTCATAATAATATCCAAGGTATTTCAAAAAATATTCTTTCAACATATCTTTATCCAGCATCGGACTCATCACAATCGGGTATGCTTTATTCAACTCAAAAATAACTCTTCTACCATACCTCTCATCTTTTCCTAAATTAGGTCGATTTTTAATTTTTGCTTTCAATATTGAGCTAAGTCCAGTTTCCGCAATGATATCCATAATATTAATTAGAAATTTCCCATTACGGAAAATTTCATATTTTATAATATAGTTGAACATATCCATATTCTGCAAAATCAACCGATAATAATATTCATACTTCTCTGGCTGTGCATTTTCTTCCACATACTGCGCAATGAGAATTGCTTTATAAATATAATTTTCCCAATCAAATTTCTTAATTACAATATTTTTAAAAGCTCCATAATCCTCTTTGATCTGTGGATAAATATTTAATAAATATTCTCTTTTATATAAACACAGCCAAGAATGCCAAAATCGCTCATCCATATAAATATCTCGGTCCAGAGTAATCACATACTCTGCAATAATCTTGATCATTTTACAATATTCATTTGCACGTTCTTCTTGATTTTTTATTGCAAAAAATATTGGAAAATCCGGCAATTCAGATGGTATATTTATATAATTTTCTGATATAAATGATCTCTGTCGTAATGTATCATTTAGGAATGCCTGATAAAATCCCTCTGAGTCTTTATATCCATCTGTCAATAAATTAATTTGCATTTCCAATCCCCCATACTGCGTCTTTATACCTCATCAGTAAGTTATCTGATATTTTATAAACAACCTCATCTATGTTATCCATAGAAAGTTCTGTTACATTTTTTGCTTGCATAAGACTATATAGTTTTAATTCTAACGCATTGCCCGGTGGATCCATTTCATCAATTTGAATACCTTCTTCTGGATTTATCGAACTATTATGATAAAGAAACTCCATTAAAGCTTTTTGAAGTCCCATACAAATATACGGATAATTCAGCTCCTTGCTGTTCTGAATTCCAGTAAACTGTAGTTCTTCGCTTTTATATATAAGTAGAATCGTTTCCTCTTCCAGAGCTATTTCTATATCACTTTTAATATCTTTATCCACTTTACGTTCAAACAAATCTAAAGGTTTATTTTGACTTCCATCAAATACCACAATATTAGAAAAACCTAATGCATTCCCTTTTCGAACACAAATTTCTGATTTTGCATCTTCATAAAAAGTATTAAGGTCTGAATTATTATTAAAATATAGATCTTCTTTTGTCTGTATAATTAACTGCATCACTGTTCTGGCATTAATGCACAATTTTCTTCTTGGAATTATTATCTGTGGATTACGTGAATATTCCAGCTCATAGAACTGATTATCTTTCGACTTAATAATCAAATATAAACTTGCCTTTTTATAACGTAGTAAATCTTTTATATATTTTGAACTTATCTCCCATGTAACATCTACTATATATTCATCTGTATTATCCTTGATGTTTACATCTAATTCAAATCTTGCATCTATGTAATCATCCGTAAAATTCATTAATACTGGATAGGGAAAATTTGCTTTTTTCGTATAGATCATGTCTTATACCTCCACATAATACATAAACTTTAAAGAACTATTAAAATAATCTGTTACTTTCATTTCCAGTTGAATTTTCCCTTCCACAATCGAAACATTTTTTATTTTATTATCTTCTATATTACAAAGCTTCTTCTGTCCCATATCCATAATTTGCAAATAATTTTTACTAAGATCAAATTCCTTTTCGTATGGCTTCCCAGTTCCATCTATGACTACCATAGAAATATTACAAACTGTTTCGCCAGCGTACGCTGTAACATTCGTAAAATCAAACTGCAATAATTCTTTTTCTCTCAGCACCACTCTTTTAACAGCCTCTGGCTTCATTGGAACCAAACTAACTTCTTTTTCCTGGTCTCCCTCTTCATATTTGCTCTTTCGAGTTATTCTATTAATTATTCGTTTTAACTGACTTTCTTTCCTTTTCTTTTTTTCCTGGCGTTTATCTTTTTTACTATTCCCCTTAACCTTAACAACAGTTTTAGGATTTTTCAGATTACCCTTTGTCAGCTGAACAGTAGAAATCTCTTTTGACAATTCTTTTCGGAAATTGCGCTCTACCGAATATAACACTTCCGACGTATCAATTTTTCCATCAGAAGGATTTTTCGATTTTAGAACTCCAGCAAATACTTTTCCGATTACATTACTGATATTATTTAAAAATCGCTTAGCATTTTCCTGTATTTTTATATCCTTAATATGATCACAAGATAAACTCGTATGAGATTCATTTTCTAACGACTTTAGGAAAATGTCTTCCTCAGAGCTTACAGGAATCAAGACTCCATTAAAAGGCGAGTTTACATATCCCTTTATCTTTTTATCCTCAATTTTCATTCCTATCCCACGTACAACTGCTACTCTGGCACGTTTGATCTCTTCTTCATATTGCAAATATAACCGGAAATTGTACTCTGTATTTTTGTCTTCAATTTTAATCAAAATAGGTTCTTTTTCTAAATATGTATCAATATATAATGGTGTAAAACAATTTTTCATTTCTGCAAGATTTTGTTCCGGATAAAATTCCGGATCACTAACGATCCGACGTATTGTTTCATTATTTATCTCATAATCATTAACATATACCACTAATTTCTTTTGTAAAATTGCAACAAAAAAATTATCACATACAGCACGTATTGCGTTCTCTTCTCCTATATATTGCGTTCTGAGATAAGGAATAATAATCTTCAATCCTCTGGTATTTTTCTGAAACACAGATGCAAAATGATTTTCGAATGGAAAATATGTGTCATTTTTGACTTTAGTAAAATACCCGGAAGCGCGATAATTATTTCCATCTAAATTATGTTCAATAAGTTGTGTAGTACCACCTATATACTGTTTTCCATTTGCATCACAGTTTGCAAAAAACATCATATAAATATCAGAGGCTGCATTACATGCAATTTTTCCAACACCGTGTGAACCACCCCTCGTTTTTTCTAATTCATCATCATATTCTGTGAAATGTACACCCTTTTTATAAGCGTACACTCCCCATGTGTCACCCTCTTGAAAATTTTCTCCATGCTCAGCCCCTGTAAGTCCTTTAGTATTGCTATCTTCAAAAGAAATGAATGGTACAGTTTCCTTTTCCATTTCTTTTTTCATATGTGCAATAGTCTCTTTTGTATAGGAATTCTCTCCCTTTAAAGACTGAATATGTCTTTTTATTTCATCTATTCCTGGAATTTCTGATGCTGGAATATCCCCTGTCTTAATTTTAACTTCCACAGGCAGATTACTTTCTGGTAATTTGCCATCCAATGAATTCTGAATATTTTCACGTACAAGTCCATCCAATCCCAGATTGTAAAAACGTTCCAATACATTATTAAATACTGGCTCTTCGATGGCTGTAATTTTTCTAAACTCCCACATTTTACTTCCTCTTATTTTCTCTTTTTGTTTTACATTTTGGACTTTAAATTTCTACACCAAATGTTTATTAACTATAATCTTCTCTTCTATTCCATTATCAAATCTATAGACCATCTTTTTTCGATCAAACATTGGATTTGCATCATGTATAACACTATGATGATTCGGACAAACAATCATTTGATTATTCGCATCATTATTCAAACTATTAACAAAATAATCAATATGATGTGCTTCCGCTATATGTGAACCATATTTCTCACCGGTTATCTGACCACATATTTGGCAACGGTATCCATATAATAATTTCAGATTTTCTCCTATTTTTCTGTTCAATTTCCGGATCTTGACAATCTGTAATCTCTTTTCTATACCACTATTTTCATCTTCAAGTTCATATTCTATTTCATTCTCTACAAAACGTTCCCGCATTCCTTGAATTGCTTTTTTCATAACCTGAAAATCGTCCTGTACAATTGGTTCAAGCAAAAAAGTATCTTCATATTCAGTCGTATAAATTGCAAGATATTCTTTTAAGCCTTCTGGCACTTTTATATAGCTTCTGTCTTTCGGATCTCTGTTTTCACGGATTGTCCTTATATAACTCATACTTTTGAAAAAGTATTGCTGCAACGCCTGTGCCAATTCGCCATTTCTTGTATATCTGATTTGATATGCATCTTTTTTTCTCTTTTCTACCGAATTATTTACATTAACTATTTTCGCATCATACGTTTTTCCATTCATAAAAAAATAAATAATTTTAGACTCTCCGCGTTGCAAAAAGTTTTCCATATTGCGTAAAAAGATTACTTGGTTATCTAATGGCAATGTAAATCCTTCCATTAACGTGGACCAATCTATCTCTTTTTTATATACATAATTTTCTGTTTCCATACGCATCTCTCCATCACTGTAAAAGAGCTGTCATTTGTTCTTTATATCGTCTCTGATAATAATCCATTGCCCTATATTCAATTACATCTTTCATCTGCTGTGCTAATACTGGATTCTTTATAATTTCTTTCATTTGATCCCTTAATACCAGCGCTGAATCTTCCCTTTTCAAAAAAAATCCTTTTCCTGATTTCACTAAGAAGTTCACTGGCATCTTAATAATCCTTTTAATATGATCTTTATCCGAAATTTTGCAGTACTGCTCATATGTAATCCCTGTATCCAAATCTTTCCAGTTTGTTCCCGTAGAAAAGAATTCTTTCCAGCTTGCCAGAAGCTCTGTCTCTGTCACTTCCATTCTTGCATCACCATGATTATAAAAAGCCATCAATACTGGCATTTTGTATACCTTGGTCATATTGGTGTTTTCCATCAGTTTTATAAACTCTTTTCCTATTCCCTGGCAGAAATTTTTTTGTTCATCTGTTAGCTCATTTAATTCATTCAGATATTCCAGATACTTTTTAAATGGATTTTCGTTTGAATGTGTAATAGCCATCTGATAAATGTCATCATCCATATATGTAAATAAATCCATTCTGGATGGTTGTTTACCGAGTAATTCTTTTACTCTGAAATATTCATTTCTAATCTGTTCTTTGATTGTCTGTTGTTTCTTGTCCATCTCTGCAAAAAAATCTATTAATTTCATATCAAAATCAACAAAACAATCGTCAGGATACTCTGTCTTATCTGCCGGAAAATAGGTTTGTTTCTCTGCTTTATTTTTTCCTGTCAGTAAGTATCTGACTCTTCCTGCCTTTTCGTAATTGCCGATGAAGTCCAGAACATTGAGATATTCTTTTCCTTTACTTCTCCGTAAACCTCTTCCAAGCTGCTGCAGAAATACAACTGGAGATTCTGTCGGACGGAGGAACATTACCATGTCTACTGACGGGATATCTACGCCTTCATTGAACATATCTACTGAGAAAATAACTTTAATCTTTCCATTTTCCAATTTCTCAATTGCTTCTGCTCTGTCCATAGAAAATTCTCCATCTGCATTGCTGTAAACTGCTGCCGACGGGATTCCTCTCCTGCTAAATTCCTTTGCCATTTCCTCTGCATGTTTTCTGGAACAGCAGAAGCCTAATGCCTGTTTTGAACCATATTTGCAGTAGTATTTGTAAATCAGATCATGTCTGTAAGCATTTCCTATATATGTTTTGTTCAGCTCTTCTTCCGTATATTTTCCTCTGACTATATGCAGTTTGGTATAGTCTGTCTCGTCGTAAATTCCGTAATAGTGAAATGGAACCAGCATTCCTTTATTGATGCCATCTTTTAATGAAATTTCATACGGTACGTTATAATCGCAGATTTCATATATATTTTTGCCATCCATTCTCTCAGGTGTTGCTGTCAGTCCGAGGAGAAATTGAGGTTTGAAATATTCTACAATTTTTCTGTACTGGTCATTGACTGCATGATGGAATTCATCAGCGTATGTCAAGATAGGTCTAACAATTTTTTTTGCCATATTTCAGATGGCAGAACATTATTCCATAATCATCATTCATCACGTGGTATTTCATCTGGAATATATTGTTCCATTCCTCTTTCCTTCCAAATTATTTGATAAAATAGTTCTTCCTCATGTCTACCATACATTCTTGCACCAGGCATTCCCACCGCATGAATAATTACAAAGCCAAATCTGTTACGTCTTACTCTAGCCCAATACATAGCAAGCTCAAAATCTTGCTTCGCACGTATTTCTTCAATATACCCTTGATCACCATATTGCTCACAGCATTCCAGTTCATATTCATATTTCTCAATAATACCCATATAATTATTATATACAGATATGTCATAATACTCTGGGCTATGCCAATAATAGCCACATCCACACATCTCCAGCATTTGTATTCTAGACTGATAGTATCCTTCTTGTTTAACAATAAGAATATTTACAATTTGTACTCCACAATCTTTGCATTTAGCCGGATTTCTAAGTAATCGCAAATCTGTTTTTGAAAGTTCTTTAAGTGCCACAAACTCTTCCAAATAATTATATATAAGCTGTGGCTCATCGCAAATATTCAAATCCTCAATATTCTTAGTCTCAGCATTTATAGTCCAATTGTACGAGCCAAATATGCACTGATTCTCATCAATAACGCAAAATTTGTGATGCATTATCCCAATCGCGTTAATTAGAGTAATCTTTGCTCCTTGCAGAATAAGGTTTTCTATCTGATTCCTATACCGTGCATTATTTGCATCATCGTTAATAATTATTTGAACGCAAATGCCTTGTGACAGTAATTCTGCAAAAACAGGAAAATAAATATCGAAATTTATCCATGCTACTGCTATACAAACGCTCTTTTTTGCATTTCTCAATTCTGCGATTGTAATTTTTTGTAGGTTAGAAAAAAAGCATTTCGTCAAAAGTACACCTCCTCAGCTTTTATCCAGAATCATTTTACGTTTCATGCCAAATCAACGAAACATCAAGGAAGTTATTAAAAATACTATACAGTTTCAAATAATCAACACTAATCTCGTACTTATTCAAAAATTCAATAATATTTCCAAGGAGTAAATGCCAATACCCTATATATGTTTTATCAGGACATCTTGCAAACATTGCTTCGTATAAAATATTTAGATAATCCTGCTGAATATCAACTTTGTTGAACATTGTAAATACATCAACAAATGGCAAACAAGAATACCATCCATCCGTGTATTGCGCCACATCCATGTACCCCATTTTTTTCTCTTGGATATAAGTAAAATCTTCTTCATGAACACATCCGTAATTCATCGGAATATACTTATTATCATCTTTATCTTTATCTGAAAGGTAATTAATGCCACGTGAATCTAATTCTGATAGCAAATCTTTATTTGGAGACATAATTGAATATTCAAAATACTCGATTCCATCTAATACCATATCTTTATATTTTGACTGCATCGCAGTAGCAAGATCTCTAAATTCTATGTTTTTTGAATAATAATGACTTCTTAACAATTCTGTAAGTTGTTTAGACATATCTGCTTTATCAAAGCAATCCAACAATGCAGAATCCAACTCCCAAAAGCGTATTGCGTTATTACTATCAGAAAAATATCTCCTTTTTATCAATTTTTTTATGTACAAGTCATCTTTTTGATTGACATAACTCGTAAGCAAATGAAAAATCCCTTTTTCTGATTGTTCCATCAATCTCGAAATAATTTTAAAAGATTCATCTTCATCTATAAGTTTTTCTTTTTCAAATACAATAAGAGCATTGTCTATTGTGTACACACTATAATCTTTGCGCTGATAATAAACTGTCCACGCATACACTAAGCTTTCAATATCAATATCTCTATTTTCATAATTGGCCAGTTTCAAATATGATGCGGCTAAAGTAACCGCTTCAAATGAACCCTCTACTGCCCCTTTTCTTATAATATTTTCAAGTGAACAATTTCTAAATTTATTCTTTTCGCCAAAATATCCCAATTCATGTAATTGATATTCTGCAGATGACAGCCCATATTCAATCCAAAAACGATCTATTTTAAACTGAGCCAATTCCCGTTCTATTACTGCTATACATTCTTTTTTCCCAGATATATACTCAATAAATTCATCATAAAACTTATCCTCTGAATTTCCATGAATCCAAATACTTATAAAATAGTCTGAAAGAAATTTATCTGGATGTGAATCCCCTCTATTTTGTAATTGCTTTTCTACATCTGAATATTTGAGAATCTTATCCTTTTTCTCATAAAACACACAATCCGAATTAATCGTTTCTATCAAACCATAATACTGACTTTCACTCATTTTCTGATTAGCCAAATATCTTTCCGCTATTTTTTCCTTTTGGATGCATGCCATATATACATGCCAAATATATGCGGAACTATATATGGCATCTTCAATTCCTTCATGATTATACATATATTTCAGCATCTGAAAAACCAAGCTATCCGAACCTACCAAATCATTTCTCTGTGAAATTTCAAATAGCAAAGAAAATGAATACAATTGATAAATGTCAAGAGTTCCTTTATGCATCTCTAATTGTTTTTGCAATTGCAGATATAAACTTTCAATTGAATTATAATCACGAGTAGACATCATTAATCTCGTAAACTCTTCAAAATCAGAATATTTCTTCAACATTTCATCATAAAAATCGTAATCTAGTGAAAAACTCTTCATCCGATCCATATATTCTACCGAACCGCTCAGCAAGCTTTCCCTAACATTTTCAATAGTCTTCTCTTTTCGCGTTGAAAAGGTACTTATTCTTTCACGCAAATATGTATTAAAGCTGTCATGAATCAATGAAACTCTATTTGCGATTATTTTAAATAGGTATGGATGTAATTCAATAAACTCTTGAATAACTTCAAACAGTTCTGGTTCAGAAAAAAAGTTCTCTAATTCTTTCCATGTAAAGAAACAGTTCCCTACAGCAAAAATACCAATAGCTGAACTAGGCTTATCATGATTAATAAATAACGTATCATAATAATCATTTAGATTACCAATTGATGTCACACCTGTATTCACTTTGCCATTTAATTTGTAATCTTCTGCGGCATAGTATGTAATAATAGGATATCCATTGGCAAAATCAAAAATCTGTGACTGTATTCTATAATCACATATATTATGTGCCAGTTCCAAATAAAGCCTTGTTTCATCTATTGTCCAATCTAGAAGAATATCTTTTTTCCATTTTAATTCTTTTTTAAGCGGCCGAGACAATACAATGACTCTTATACCCTGAAGTTTGTCAATAAAATCTACAAACTGATTCAATTGACCGGGATTATAATTTTCCACATGATCTAACCCATCGATAACAATCAGTTTATCCTCACTTCTTATTGTTTCTATCAACTCATCAATATCTACTCTTTTAGCAGAACCATACACTTTAATTCCTATTTCGCTAATAAACTTGCCAAACTGAATACGATCATTTACATCTGGATCTTGTGAGCCAATCCAAAATCGATACACAATTGCATCAGAATAACATTCGTATAGTTCATTTACAAAATGGCTCTTTCCTACACCTGGTTTTCCTTCTATCAAAATTATCTCATGTGAAAACTCCTTGGGAACTTTCCTCAAAAGAACCGTTTCATTTTCCAAATCTACAGACATTTGAATAACTTCTGGCAATTCTTCGACAGTGATTTCAAATTTTGCATTCTGCGTAATATCATCTGCCTTATGAATAATTTGAAGCGCTCGTGCATCAGAATTAAACATATTATCTATTTGTTCGGCACACTGTTCAGGCGTCATTGGTATGATTATTATATTATCTTTCTGAGTACATGGCAGTCCCATAAAAGTACTGGTTGTTTTTATTAGATTTGAATTTATTACTAAGATATTGTTATCTAATGCTGCATAATCATTTTTATTATTCTTAACTGTTACATAATTATCTGTTACTATAACATCTGACAAAGTTGTCCCCGGATAGTTCTTCACTTGAATTCGATAGGATTTTCGTTTAGAATCCTCACAAAGGACCTCTTCCAGATATACATCATCAAAATGTTTCGTATCAGTTGCTTCCACTGTTATTTTGGATATTTTTCGTTCTGTATCCATAAGTGCCAAAAATAAAATGAAGATACTCTGCTGATAAGAATACCCCTTTATTGCATTTCGAGGAGTTACACCCATATATTATCCCTTTCTATAAATTGCTTTTTCAAGTTCTTATACCTACTTTTTTCTTTTTACATAAGTAAGTTCAATATCATACCCCAGTGCTTCCATCATCTGCACAAAAGTCTTATTCACCACACCATCTTTCTTCTTAATCACACGATTAACATAGGCCTTTGTAGTATCTATCTCTTCTGCGATCTGCACCTGAGTTTTTCCCTGTTCTATACACTTTGTTTTTACATCCAATTCGATATTGTTTTTAACCATAATTCCTATCCTCTATCGAAATTTAAGTTATCTCATTTGTATAATTTATAGTACATCAAAATCTGCATTTTTTCAATCAAAAAAGAAACCGGTCAGACTCATCATCCAACCGGCCTCTGCCTCAAATTCCTATAAACTTTCTAACCTCATCCTTAAACTTCCAAACAATCTTCACATGTTCTGGATCTGTGACAACAACCTTCTCAACCAGTTCCTGCACCATTGCCTGTGTCAGTTCGTCTGCTCCGGAATACTTTTTCATAACACCAAGTGCCTGAGATAAACTGTCATCCTTCACAGTTTCTGCTGTCTTAAGTTTCTGCTCCAATTCTAAAATATCAGCATCAAGCCTTTCAGCAATTCTGCTAAGGTCTGCTCTTCTTCTCTGGTATACTTTCTTATCTAGTTGACCTGCCATAAACTGATCCACATTTGAGAATCTGTCTGATTCGCATTTTTCCTTTTCTTTTTGCAGTCCGGCAAGCTTCCCTGCAAGAAGCAAATTACCATGTCTACTAATGCTGTTCAGCTTGTCAAGCTTCTTGCCAAAAGAATCCGTCATATCTAATAGTTGTCTTACTACTGACCATACTATAGCATTCAGATTATCCTCTGTGGTATATCTTTTACAGCATCCATATTCATCAATCTGCTCTTTCGCATGTGGGCAGCTAAAATACCTATATGCAACTCCATTTCGAAAATAAGTCTTATAAACCATTGCCCTGCCGCAAGTACCACATTTTACTTTTCGATACAAAGGATATGTCTTATCAATGATCTGTTTTGATGTCCTTTTTTTTGTAAAAATCTCTTGTGCTTTCAGAAATTCTTCTTTGGTAACAATCCCCTCATGCTTGCCCTCCACGATGAACTGCTCTTCCTTGGGAACTTTTGATGTATGCCTGCATCCAACATTCAGCCCTTGCCTTTTATGGCCTACAATTGCACCATAATACATTTCCTGCTGAAGAATATTTCTCAGATTATTATGATTCCAACAGGCCTGAACTGATGCATTGGCATACTTTGTACTTCCAGGATGTTTTCTGCGGTAATAATCACCCGGTGTTTCCACACTTCTCTCATTCAAAGTACGTGCCATATCAATAATACGCATCTTAGCAATGGCCATATCAAATATCTCCCTAACAACTGCTGCCGCCTCTGGATCAACAATCAGTTTATGCTTATCTTTCGGATCCTTCATCAAACCATATGGCACATGACCGCCAAGATATTTTCCCTGTTTCATCTTCTGATACTTTGCCGTCTTAATCTTCACAGACAAGTCTTTGCTGTAATAATCGTAAACGATATTCTTCATAACTACATCCAGGCCACCGGTTGTCCCCTTGTAATCGTTACTGTCATAATGGTCATTAATTGATATAAACCTAACCCCCATAAACGGAAAGATTCTTTCCAGGTAATCTCCCAGTTCGATATAATCCCTTCCAAATCGTGAAAAGTCTTTTACAATAACGCAGTTAATCTCACCTTTTCTAATCTTTTCCAGCAGTCGCTCAAAAGAAGGCCGCTGGAAATTGGTCCCTGAATAACCATCATCAAAAAATTCATGCTGCTCGGAGCCATTCAGTTCCGCATTATCATTAATGAAGTTCTGAATCAGAGCCTTCTGGTGTGATATGCTTTCACTTTCTGACTTATTCTCTTTTTTCATCAAATCCTGATCAGCCTGCGACAGACGAATGTATTTACCGATTACCCATTTACTCATGCTTATCACCTGCCATTTCAGCAATTATCAGATTGAAAACATTTCTCTGCTCTGCAAAATTCAGTTCCACTTCCACACGATTGTCATTAAATATCTTTACCGAGCTGACTAGGTGTTTCACCAAGTCAGAATCAATCTCTACAACACTCTCAGCCTGACGGATTGCACCAAGCCACTCATTACTCAACAACAAAACATCGTCCAGTTGTGTTTTCTTTGCTTTTTCTACCGTAAGTTTCTTTTCAATCTCAGTGGCTTCATCATCGTATTTCTTCTTGGCAAACTGATATTCAGCATCATCCAAAATACCCTCTGCAAAGTTTTCAAACAAAGCCTCTCTCTTGCTATTTATTTTTTTCAATTCCTGTGACAGATAATTTATCCGACCAACGTATTTATCAATCAGATTCTTTTCTTTCTCAGATCCACGCATCTGCCTGATAAGCTGCTCCTGTTTCAAGGCAAACTCTAACTGAACCTTAATTGCTGCCAGAACTGCTTCTGCCACAAGCGGATATCTTATGGAATGTCTGGAGCATCTGCTGTAACCACTGTCCAGATAACCACCACAAACATAAACTGCATGATTCTGGTCTATTGGATATCTTTTATCCGTAGGCTTTACAAATCTCATTCTCTTGCCGCAATCACCACAATAAATCTTTCCTTTAAAATGATTTGTAACAAGTTCTCTAAGCGGGGCATTCTCGTTCATTTTTTTCTGAAACTTCTTTGCTCTGTCAGCAAACATCTTTTGAACCTTTTCAAATAATTCCTGACTGATAATCGGCTCATGAGCATTAGGCACATATCTCCATTCCTCTTCCGGTGCACGATGCATTTTGATCCCTTCGTACAGTGACTTAGGAATCCTGCCATAAACAATGCAGCCGGTGTAGGTGGGATTTTTCAAAATATCAATGATAGTACGTCCAAACCATACCGTATTTTTGTATCTCTCTGCTCTCCAGATACCAAGGTCAACCTTACGTCTGGCAGGTGTTACCGCTCCCATAGCATTAAGTCTCTTGCAGATTTCATTATGCGAAACGCCCTCAGCCTTCCATTCAAAAATCATTCTTACATATGGAGCAGTTTCCTGATCCACTTCGTACCTGTATGCCACTTCCTTTGATTTCACATATCCGTATGGGGCAAATGCCGGTAGGAACTCTCCCTTCTCCTGCCTTGCCCTGAATGACGTGATAATCTTCCTGGAAATATCCTTTGCATACATATCATTGATCATATTCTTAAGTGGTATCATCAGTGCACCTTCGGCATCATCACAGGTCAGACTGTCATATCCATCTGTAATGGAAATAAATCTAATACCCATAAATGGAAAAATCTTTTCCAGATACTCACCAGCTTCAATATAATCTCTGCCAAAGCGGCTTAAGTCTTTTACAAGAACACATTTCACTTTACCGCTTCTGATATCATCCATCATTCTCTTGAACTCAGGACGGTCAAAGTTGGTACCCTTTTCACCATTATCCTCATAGATTCCATAAAGTTTCAGATCAGCATGCTCTGTCAGATATGCTTTACAAAAGCTAATCTGATTGGCAATGGAATCGCCATCATCATCCTTACCGCTATTCTCAATAGATAAGCGGACATATATTGCCGTGGAAAAATAATTGCTTGTCTGTACCGGCGTTTCAATTACGGCACCAGTATTCTTTCTGCTTTTTCTTGCCATGCCGCACCTCCTACACCGCCATCTGTGATTTAATACCGTCAGGAATATTGGAAACAGCTACTATCAGCTTATCCCAGTTATCGTGATATCTGAACACTACGTGAATACCCTTGCCTTCCAGAATCTCAATATGGTCTATCAGATCCACAATAACATTTCTTGTCACTTCTGTAATATTCTGGTGCTGCTTAAACACTTCCGTCCATGACAACTGCTCTCTGTTATTATTTACCATCTGCTCACGTTCCGCTTCAATGGCAGCAACAGCCTGTTCCGCTTCCTGTATTTTCATTGCATAGCTTTTCTTAAACAGGAAATATTCATCCTGTCCAATCATACCTTCCTGCAGGTTCTCATACAGTTTCAGTTTGAAGGTCTTGTTACGCTCAATCTCTTCTTTCAACTTCACGATCTGAGCATCATAGTTAAAAACATTCTGCTGATTCTCAGGCAAAGACTCCACCAGTTCAAGCAACTGCTCTGCCTCCAAAATCATATCTATATGATTTTTAACAGCATTCAGCACACTGGCCATCAGAGTATCTTCATCAATGCTATGTGTGCTGCAGCCCTTTTTTGCCTTATGTGTGGAACAGATAAAATAAGTGTATTCCTTATCCCCTGCCACATAATGCTTGCGAACCATGTTCTGCCCACAGTCAGCACATTTCAGATATCCAGAGAATGGATAGACTATTTCCTCTGCAGGGGCAATGCGGATATCCTTCTGCATGATTCTCTGCACTGTTTCAAAATTTCTTTTTGTAACAATAGCCGGATGTGAATCTTCCACACGAATCCATTCCTCTTTATCCTTAGGCATAACCTTTTTCACTTTATAGTTTGGTGTACCGCTTTTGCCTTGCACAAGGACACCGGTATAAATCTCATTGGTAAGAATTCTTGTAACAGATACTGGTGACCACATAGCCTTTTTATGTACTCTGAAATTAGTCTGCACTTTCATACCAAGAGAAATCTTATATTCCATAGGACACAGAACGCCTTGCATATTTAGTTTGTCTGCTATACGTCCCTGACTCATTCCTTCAAGTTTCCACTTAAAGATTGCCCTAACCACCTCAGATGCATAGACATCAACCACGAGCTTATTGTGGTCTTCTTCATCTTTCAGATATCCATACACGGCAAAAGCACCAATGAACTGTCCCTTTTTCCTTTTAATCTCCAACTGAGATCTGATTTTTACAGAGATATCCTTACAGTAGGCATCGTTTATCAGATTCTTAAATGGAATAATAAGAGAGTCTGACTGGTTCTTATCCAGGCTGTCATAACTATCATTGATTGCGATGAAGCGCACGCCCATAAAAGGAAATACTCTCTCAATATAGTTACCGGCTTCAATATAATTTCTTCCAAAACGGGAAAGGTCTTTGACCACCACACAGTTCACTTTTCCAGAACGGATTTCATCCATCATCTCCTGGAATGCTGGTCTGTCAAAGTTGACACCGGAATATCCGTCATCGGTTTTCTCTGAAACCACATGAATCTCCGGATGCTTCGATAAAAAGTCCCTGATCAGGGCTTTCTGATTTGTGATACTGTCACTTTCAAGCTTATCGCCATCATCACGTGACAGTCTTGCATAAATACAAGCGTTGTAAATTTTATTATTCATAACCTTGAATCTCCTTCCTGATATGCTCAGTAAGAAGCAAGGCTTCTCAGCACATAGTGCCTATCGAATTGACCAAGTTCATCTTAACACACTGAGCACCGATACTTCCATGACATCTGAAATATGGCAGAATCACAGATTTCTCAGATAACTCTCCACACAATCTTCCAAAGTCATATCCGTATCCAAAAAAGAAGTTTTTACAACAGCATCACCACATCTGAAGCAGTATGGATTCTTTATCTGCTCCACAAAGCTTCTCACTCTCTCTTCAAGTGGTAATGATCTGTCTATTTTCACATTCCTGATATCAACAAGTGTGTCTGGATCCACTGTTCTAATATCTACTGCTTTCATCTCTTCAATTGTCATATGACACCTCCAAAATGTAGTAGGGAAAGTTATCCCTCCACATTTCCAAGGACACTTTTTTTACTTAGAACGAAAAAAAAGCAAAAAAATAAGGAGGCAAACCGAAGCTAAAGCTCCGATAAGCCTCCAATATATTTAACACTTTATGCCAAAATCCAAACTAATCCATCCAGCCCCGGACTTCAGTTTTCCCCATCCTTTCGCAGCACCCTTACCATTTTTCACTTCTACAATAGTAAACACGCCAACTCCGGTAAACTTCCCGGTCTTCGCTGTATCTGTTCCCGCGCCTTCCATAATTTGAAGAAGCCTGGGTAGATGATTTATGAAACCAGTCTCCCAGACC
>OKVF01000744.1_pt1 | contig 32327 bp, 22 predicted proteins | sample 1604831 | NCBI WGS metagenome assembly OKVF01 (sample SAMN01760980, study PRJEB22395) | human gut metagenome
CCCGTGACCCCATGCGTGACAGGCATGTATTCTAACCAACTGAACTAACGCACCAGTCTTTTTCTTTCATCAGGTTGTTTCCTGATTGCGGGTGCAAAGGTATGACTTATTTCTGTAAAAACCAAATTTATCGGCATTTTTTTATCATACATTCATCATTTTCCTTATTAATCTTCTGAAGCCATGATTCGGACGGGCATAGGAATCAGACCTTAATATATTGGTTCTGTATCTGTTATGGACAAGCCTACAGATACAGAACTTTTTTTATTTGATACGGCGATAACCGTATACTGCCAACGGACCAAGCTCTTCTTCTATACGCAACAACTGATTGTATTTAGCCATCCGGTCTGAACGACTCATCGAACCTGTTTTAATCTGACCGCTGTTTGTAGCCACTGCAATATCGGCAATAGTGGTATCTTCGGTTTCACCGGAGCGATGTGAAGTCACCGTGGCATACCCATGCCTGTGAGCCATTTCTATCGCATCAAGGGTTTCACTCAAAGTTCCAATCTGATTGACCTTAATCAGAATGGCATTAGCACAGCCCAAGGTGATACCTTTTGAAAGAAAATCCACATTGGTCACAAACAGGTCATCACCGACAAGCTGACAACGATGGCCAATCCTCTCCGTGAGTTTCTTCCAGCCTTCCCAATCATTCTCACTCATACCGTCTTCAATGGAGTCAACAGGATATTTTTCTATAAGCTCCTCAAGAAAGTCCACCTGCTGATCGGAAGTACGCCTTTCTCCCTTTTCCCCTTCAAAAACCGTATAATCATAAAGGCCGTCCTTATAGAATTCGGAAGAAGCACAATCCATACCGATCGTTATATCCTGTCCCGGTTCGTATCCCGCCAGACGAATAGCTTCAAGTATGGACTTCAGAGCATCCTCCGTACCGTTCAAAGCGGGAGCAAAACCGCCTTCGTCACCGACAGCCGTGCTCAATCCTCTACCGTGAAGTACTTTCTTCAAGGCATGAAACACTTCTGCCCCCATACGCAGCCCCTCACGGAATGTGGGTGCACCTACCGGCCTGATCATAAATTCCTGAAAGGCTACAGGTGCATCGGAATGTGAACCGCCATTTATAATATTCATCATAGGAACGGGCATGACATAAGTATTCGAACCGCCGATATAACGGTAAAGCGGAATATTCAGATAAGCAGCCGCTGCATGAGCTACAGCCAATGACACCCCTAAAATCGCATTGGCTCCAAGACGTGATTTAGCCGACGTGCCATCCAACTCAATCATTTTCCGGTCAATCGCCCTTTGTTCCAGAACGGACCATCCCAGCAACTGTGGAGCTATGATCGTATTAATATGCTCCACGGCTTGGATAACCCCCTTACCATTATACCGTAAGGCATCACCATCACGCAATTCCAGCGCTTCGTGTTCTCCGGTTGACGCACCTGAAGGGACAGAAGCACGCCCCATAACACCTGATTCCAGAACAACTTCCACTTCTACAGTCGGGTTTCCTCTGGAATCCAAAATTTCTCTTCCTGTAATTTTACTGATCTTCATCGTTTTCGTATTAATGTTTCTGATTTATTATGGCACGACAAAGATAAGGAGACAGCCACCTCGACGCAATACCCTAAATCAGGTAAATTTCTGTTTGACAATACTTTTTTCAGGGTATCTGTCAATTCTGAATTTGAATCCAAACTTCAATAAAATACGAAACCTGTCCCTGGCTTGACCGGTTGACTTCCACCCGGTCACCCAGGAGCGTTTCCTGCGAAAAACAAAAGAACTCTGATTCAACTGAGAATCAGAGTTCTTTTGTTTGTAAACCAGCGGTGCGTACGGGACTCGAACCCGTGACCCCATGCGTGACAGGCATGTATTCTAACCAACTGAACTAACGCACCAGTCCTTTTTCTTTCATCAGGTTGTTTCCTGATTGCGGGTGCAAAGATAGGGTTTTTATTTGGTTTCTCCAAATTTTAAATAAAAAATCATTCAATAAGGTGTTATTTTTTGTAGAATATATACCGTCTGATAGGTTTGGGCGGACGTTCTCAACCAATCTTTCAATTCACCTGAACATTCGAAACCACATTTCCGGAACAGAGACAGGCTCGCTATATTATCAGCTGCGACATAAGCATACAATTGATGAAGATGCAAATAGCCGAAGCTGTACTCACAGAGCAATGTAAGCGCCTGCGTACCGTATGACTGGCACCTGCTGGAAGCCTCCACGACAATGCCGACTGCCGCACGCTGATGATAGGGATCATAATCACTGAGATCAACGGCTCCGATCGGACTCCCACCCTGACGACTGACGATCACCAACCGCAACTGGCGATCCATATAAAGATCATTCTGAGTCGTTTCTATATATTGCCGCAACGTATAGCGTGAGTAAGGTTCGGTAACCCCACTGACCATCCAATGACGGGGATCATTTTCCACTGCATACATAAAATCCAGATCTTCGGGTTCCACCGCCCGCAAACGGATCTGTTCGTTGCTCAGATAATTCATTATATTAGTCGTTTGTATTTCCAATATAAATAAAACAAAGCTGATATGTGCTTTCTGCCCAAAGGTGAAAAGATATGCCTGTTGGTGAGACGCTGGCAATAATGCATGATGGTAAACTGAGGCAAATACCGCAAAGCCCAGCCTTTGGCATGTATCCTTAAACAGAAATCTGCGTCCTCGGGACCGATAAAGATACGTTCATCCAGATAACCGGCATCCTCAAAGGCTTTCCGGCGTATCAACTGACAGGCACCAATAAGATATTCCGGTTCGAAGGGTTCGGACATTCTCTTCTTGCCGTACGCATAACGGTAACGGCTGCCATAGAGCAAATTGGCTATTTTCTCCGTCATTCCGGGAAATTTCTTGCAGCTTTCCTGTACCTTACCGTCGGCATCCACAAGTCTGCAACCGCAAAGTCCCACCCGGGGATGCTCCTCCATATATTGCACCATGCCGTCCAAGGTCGATTCGGTCACCACCGTATCATTGTCCAGAATAAGCAGATAGTCTCCTGTTGCCAGTTCAAGTCCGCGATTCCGCGCATAAGCCACGCCCTTATTTTCTTCCAGCGCAACCAAACGGACATCAGGCCATGTCTTCTTCACCCAATCCACAGTCCCGTCTGATGAGCCGTTATCCACAAGTATGACTTCCACTCCCGGACGTTTGGAATAACCGGCCAAAGAAGACAGACATTTCTGCAAATGAAACTTTCCGTTCCACGTTATGATCACAATCGACACAGTCACCATCTCTATCCGAACAATTTTACTTTCAACACTTTCAAGGCATAGAAGAACTCCTTCCAGCTTGTAAACCTCCTCAACTGACTAAATATAAAATAGGGAGAGAAGAAATAGGATATATTATTCCTAAACAAGATGCGTTCCATCTCTCTGGCAGAAAGATGAGGGTAACTTAATATGGAGTTACGCTGTACATCCGTAGGAATATAGTCTCCGGTCTCTATCCATCCGTTTTCCTTAGCCATCGTATAAAATTCCGTTCCGGGAAACGGTGAAACAATATTAAACATGATCTGATCCACATGTAATGCCTTGGCACGACGCAGGGTATCTTTCAGAGTTTCTTTAGTTTCCAAAGGACTGGTACCGATCAGAATATTCAATTTAACCGGCACCTTGTATTTTTTCAGCAACCCAATGGATTCATAGATCTGTTTCTGCGTTATGCCCTTGCGGATAAATTTCAGGATCTCGTCATTGAACGACTCTACCCCCAGATCTACATACAGACAGCCGGACTCGCCCAAAGCCTTGGCTATATTCTCGGTAATGGCATCCACACGAGCCTGACATCCCCATTTCAATCCGTACTTTTTCATCACCTCACAGATTGCCAGCGTCCGTTTTTCCGTCCAGATAAAGTTGTCATCCATAAAGCCTATGGCCTTATAACCCTGAGAAGCCAGCATTTTCATTTCTTCCTCTACATTCTCTACCGAACGGAACGAAACGAAAGGTTTCTTGCCGTTGACCTTCCGATTTTCGATTTCCCGGGCAAAAGTAAGCGAACTGGGCACACAATATATACATTTGAAAGGACAACTTCTGGAAGTCAGTGCTGTCGTATAAGGTGTCGTCTTCAGTTTGGGATTATGATAAACCTGATGATCTACAAAATGCCTGGCCGGAAAAGGTATCTCGTCCAGATTCCTGACCAGTGCATGCATCCTGTTATGTACAGGCATACCATCCTGCACATACGAAATGCCGTCTACCGCGTGCCAGTCTGCCGAATCGCGCAAGGCATTGACCAACTCGCATACGGCCATATCCGGCTCGCCCCGCACCACAATGGTCCGCTCATGAGCAAGACATTTCTCCGTATAATAAGTCGGCCCCGGTCCCATCATCAGGACGTAAGCCTCTGGCATGATCTGATGGATAAGATCAGCCACCATTATATCATTTTCTATGGACAGATTGACCGTCCACATACAATAGACAGCACTACGATCCTGTTGCAAAAAGATCCGGAACTCCTCCGGTGAACGCTGATTGTATACGAAATCCTCATAATGAATATCCTTGTATCCTTCACGTTCCAGAAGAGCCGCTACAGTCAGCTCGTAAATATTAGGCGTGGCATAAACCACCCGGGTACAACCCGAGGAGCGCTCCGCCGGTTGTCCGCCATTCAGTACAGGAGGTATTATAAATGTTATTTTCATAGTGTTATTTTATCTGTCAGGCCACCTCATCGGCATTCATGTGCAACTCATCACCCACTTTGCGTTTTCCAGGAACACAAAAGAACATGGACAAAAAAGCAGCCAAAGCACAAAATGCGCCGATACTGTTAAGTGTCTCGTAATACAACACGATATTGTAACAGCACACCAACCACAAGATTCCCAACCGGAGCCGGCTCATCCGCAAATAGATATCCAACCGCTTTTCACACGGCATCTCCTTATTTATCTTACTCACCACAGCACTGAACTTCTTCAATGCATAAGGCAAAAGGGCAATCATGAGAATAATGCCGATATTTTCCATCCAGAAAGCCAGACGTTCATTTTCAAGAAGTCCACCCATCTCTATCCCGCCCAGTTCATATAGGGCCACTACAGCCAACAAGAGAGCCAGGCATACGGCATATTCCATCTTCAAAGTCTTTACTATTCTGTCTGTCTGATTTTCCGTCATCTCGATATTATAATTTTCCATTAAACGGCACACGGTTCACAATCGACCGTCCCAATGTCACTTCATCTGTATACTGCAACTCGTCGTTCTGGGCTATACCTCGTGCAATAATGCTGATCTTCACGTCAGAATCAGCCAACTTTCTGAAAATATAAAAGCTTGTCGTATCCCCTTCCATGGTCGGGCTCAAGGCCAGGACAATTTCCGATATTCCGCCTTCCCTCACCCGGTTCACCAATGATTCTATCTGCAAGTCGGCCGGTCCGACACCGTCCATCGGCGAGATGACTCCGCCCAACACATGATATACGCCTCTATACTGGCTGGTGTTCTCTATGGCCATCACATCCTGGATATTCTCCACCACACAGACTGTAGCATGGTCGCGCTGCGGATTCTCACAAAGTTCACAAATTTCCGTATCCGATATATTGTGGCATACCTTGCAGTATTTCACTTCGTGTTTCAGACGCACTATCGCATTGCCAAAACTGTCCACCGCACCCGTGTCCTGACGCAAAAGATGCAGCACCAGCCGCATCGCCGTCTTGGACCCTATACCGGGCAGTTTGGCAAACTCATTCACGGCCTTCTCCAACAAAGCCGAGGGATATTGTTGATTCATTCTATCTCAATTAAAGTACTAATAAAGCACTAAATTCATGCAAAGATAACCAAAAGTCAGATAAATAATGTATATTTGCCTGCAAAAATAACATATTATTCAATCATGGAAATCAAAACAGCAGAATTCATTATCAGTAATTCCAAACTAGACTTGTGCCCTTCAGACAACCGTCCCGAATACGCTTTTATCGGACGGTCCAATGTCGGCAAATCCAGCCTTATCAACATGCTGACCCGCCATGGCAAACTGGCCAAAACTTCTGCCACACCGGGAAAGACTCTGCTTATCAACCATTTTCTGATCAACAAGGAATGGTATCTGGTAGACCTTCCGGGATATGGCTACGCCCAGCGCGGAAAAACAGAAATGGAGAAACTGGCTCGCATGATCAAATCATATATCCTTCATCGCGAACAGATGACCAACCTCTTTCTGTTGATTGACTCCAGACTGGAGCCTCAGAAAATAGACCTTGCGTTTCTGGACTTCCTGGGAGAAAACGGTATTCCCTTCAGTATCGTCTTCACGAAAGGAGACAAGCTCAACAAGACGAAACTGCAGGCCAACATCTCATCATATCTGAAAAAACTGAAAGAACAATGGGAAGAGCTCCCTCCCTACTTCATCACTTCTTCCGAAACCGGACTAGGCCGGGAGGAAATCCTGAATTACATTGAACAGATCAACCTTTCTTTAAGGAACAGCTAGAACGAATAGTTCAGTCCCAGACTGAACCATTCCTTGAACATGAAATAAGACCCCTTGTCCTCGCTTCTGTAATTGGGAGAGCTGTCATCAATACGCGGATAGACAAACAATTTGGTTGTAAGATACTTGGTCAACGTAAAAGTAAACGTATTTTCCCATTCGATCGTAGTCATTTCAAGATTACTGAACCAATAGGCACGGGCATCCCAACGGATATTCTTGTAAATATCCCACTGATAGTTGACCGTAATACTCGGACCGAAATAATTATAGGTATTCCGGTCTTCTTTCAAACCGAAATTGGTATACAAGGCCTTTCGGCCCACATATCTGAAGTTATAAGATACGGGAGTCAGCACGGCAGAGCCTCTGAAACGTTTCAGCTCCAACTTGTAGTCCATACCGAGAGAGACCGACATATTATACGGTGACATGAAATCGGACGACACTTCCTCACTATTGGCCTTATAACTGGGATAGAATTGCGTATAAGCCTGAACCTGCAAGGTATAGTACCATCGCTTGGTTGCCTTGTATCCTATTTTCGTCGTAAAACGCAAAAGGTCATCATTGGTCTTGAACTTGTGGATCTCGTCACTTTTGGAGGTCTGAAAACCCAGACGCATTTCCAGTTTGTTTTCCCACTGCACCTTATCCTTATTGTCATACTTGGCATTCATCGTCACGAGTGCAAGCATGGTATAATTGTTTTCTCCACCCTGATACCAGTTCTCCGAGAAATATGACTGTGTAAACTGCAGGGAATAATCGCCTTGCCATGACCAGAAATTCGGACGCCGAACCTTAATCTGCAAATCGCCCAAATCGGGCGCCAGATCAATATCGCGTTCTTTTTCAGCCAACACTACTTCGTGCGGCACAGCGGGCATCACTTCATTTTTCAGTTCTCCGGCTTCTTTCAGATTCTGCTCCGTAGTCTGTATCAATGAAGGAGAATTGATATACATCCGCATCAACAGACGGTTTTGCTCTTCCAGTCCGGCCTTGACACTGTCTTTATCATGCAGAAGTGACAAAGTATCCTGTTGCTTGCCGGGCAAGGAAGGTGTCCAGTTTACGCTAAAAGTCTGGCTCAAAGGTGAGCGATAAAGAGCCGGACGGACAAAAAAACGATAATAATAAGGATTGAGACGGAAGGCTGTCGTGTCATCATCTGCCACTTTCACTTTTCTGTGCAATCCACCCAACATATCGGCATAACGGTTTACTATAGCCCGCATCGCCACTGTATCTGTTCTGCACACGGTGACAGCCCGGACAAGTCCTGATGCCTTTATTCCGAACAACAATATTACTATAGAAAAGATTCTGATCGCCATATCTTTCGCCTTGAAGTCACAAAGATATATCATTTTTAGGGGAAAAGCCTCACCAACTCAAAGTTTTTTTGTAAATTTGCCGATTGAAAATAAGGTTTAATCCAAAAAAAATTACAACATCGTGGGAGAAACTAAGTATATCTTCGTTACAGGCGGAGTCGCCTCATCACTAGGTAAAGGCATTATATCGTCTTCAATAGGCAAGTTGTTACAGGCCAGAGGATATAATATTACTATCCAAAAATTTGATCCTTACATCAACATCGATCCGGGTACGCTCAACCCCTACGAGCACGGAGAATGTTATGTTACAGTGGACGGACAGGAAACTGACCTCGACCTCGGTCATTACGAGCGGTTTACAGGCATCCAGACCACCCGTGCCAACAACATCACGACGGGCCGCATCTACCAGAGCGTGATCGAAAAAGAGCGCCGTGGTGACTACCTCGGCAAGACCATTCAGGTTGTTCCTCATATCACGGACGAAATCAAGCGCAACATCAAACTGATGGGCAAGAAATACAAGTTTGATTTCGTCATTACGGAAATCGGCGGTACGGTAGGAGACATTGAATCATTGCCTTTCCTGGAAGCCATCCGCCAGTTGCGTTGGGAACTTGGCAAAGATGCCATCAACCTCCATCTGACTTATGTGCCTTATCTGGCAGCAGCCAAAGAATTAAAGACGAAACCGACACAGACTTCTGTCAAACAGCTTCAAAGTCTGGGTATCCAGCCGGACATTCTTGTTTTGCGTACGGAACATGAACTGAATGCCGGACTGAAGAAAAAAGTGGCTCACTTCTGTAATGTAGATGAGGATGCTGTCATCCAGAGCCTGGATATGCCTTCTATCTATGAAGTACCGGTCAGCATGCAGGCACAGGGTCTTGACGCCATTATTCTCCGTAAGATGAATATGCCGGTAGGTGAAACGCCTCAGCTCGGCCCATGGCGTTCATTCCTTGAAAGACGCAAAAAAGCTACAGAAATTGTCCACATCGCATTGGTTGGCAAATATGATCTTCAGGATGCTTACAAGAGTATCCTTGAATCTCTGGCTCATGCCGGAACTTATAATGACCATAAGGTCAAAGCCCACTTTATCAACAGCGAAAAACTCACAAGAGAGAATATCGCCGAACAACTTCAGGGCATGGCTGGCGTTGTCATCTGTCCGGGATTCGGACAGCGCGGTATCGAAGGCAAGATCCTTGCAGCCGAATATACCCGTACCCATGATATCCCGACATTCGGTATCTGTCTGGGTATGCAGATGATGGTTGTGGAATTTGCCCGCAACGTATTGCAATACGCTGACGCCAACAGCCGCGAAATGGACGAAAAGACGCCTCACAACGTGATCGACATCATGGAGGAACAGAAAAACATCACACAGATGGGCGGTACGATGCGACTGGGTGCATACGAATGTGAGCTCCGCGAAGGCAGCAAGACTTATGAGGCTTATCAGAACAAGATCATTTCAGAGCGCCACCGCCACCGTTACGAATTCAACAATCATTTCACGGAAGAATTCGAGAAGGCAGGCATGCAGTGTGTAGGAACGAATCCCGACAGCAATCTCGTGGAAATTGTGGAAGTTCCTGCATTGAAGTGGTATATCGGTACACAGTTCCATCCGGAGTACAGCAGTACCGTATTAAAGCCACATCCATTGTTCCTGTCATTTATCAAGGCAGCTATTGCCAACAAGCCTAATATTGAAGACCAAGCATTAAACGAACAAGAAAATGGATAAAAATACGCTTACAGGATTTATTCTGATTGCAGCCGTGCTGATCGGATTCAGCTATTTCAGCCGGCCGGACGAGGCCGAAATCCAGGCACAGCTTAAACAGGATTCTATTGCAAACGTAGAAAGACAAAAAGCGGAAGCTGCGGCCAAAGCACAGGAAGACGCCGAGATTCTCAAGAAAGCACAGGCTGCACTCGACACGACTTCACTTTTCCATGCACACCGTCAGGGTACTAACCAGGAGGTCGTGCTGGAAAACAAGGTGGTACGTCTTACCTTTAATTCACACGGAGGAACCGTAACCAAAGCGGAACTGAAAGAATACAAGAACCAGCAAGGCGGACCGGTCACTCTGTTTGACCAGACTGATGCCAAGATGAAATTCATGCTGGCAGGCAAAAACGAGAACATCGACTCTGAAGATTTCTTCTTTACTCCCGTTGACGTGACAGACACGTCTGTGTGTATGCGCTTACAGACTGCCCAGGGCGGTTGTCTGGATTTCAAATATGCTCTCCGCCCTGAATCTTACATGGTGGACCTGACTATTCAGGCATCCGGTATGGCCAATATCTTTGCCCCTTCACTCAAGACTCTTGACGTAGAATGGAGTGAAATGGCCAGACAGCAGGAGAAAGGCTACGACTTCGAAAGCCGTTATTCATCTCTGACCTATAAAATTAAAGATGAAGGTACAGACTATCTGAGTGAAACCAGCGAAGAATCCGAAAATATCAAAGAACCTCTTGACTGGGTGGCATTCAAGAATCAGTTCTTCAGCTGCGTCATGATCGCGCATCAGGATTTCACAGATGCCAGCCTGAGCAGCAAACCGCTCTCACAGCAAAGCGGTTATCTCAAGCAGTATGATGCCGAGATGAAAACGTTCTTTGATCCGAAAGGTCAGGAACCGACCAGGTTGCAATTGCTTTTTGCACCAAACAACTACCATCTGCTTCAGAACACCAATGATCTGAGCGCCAGCGACAAAGATCTCGAACTGGAGGAACTCGTCTATCTGGGATGGCCGTTGTTCAAATGGATCAACCGTTTCTTCATCATCTACATCTTCGACTGGCTCAGCAGCATGGGCCTGTCCATGGGTATCGTCCTGCTCCTGCTGACTATTCTGGTCAAGCTGCTTGTCTATCCTACGACACGCAAGTCATATCTCTCATCTGCCAAGATGAGGGTGCTGAAACCCAAAATAGACGAGATCAGCGCCAAATACCCGAAGCAGGAAGACGCCATGAAGAAACAGCAGGAAATCATGCAGCTCTACAGCCAGTATGGCGTAAGCCCGATGGGCGGCTGCCTGCCGATGCTTATCCAGATGCCTATCTGGATTGCCCTGTTCAACTTTGTGCCTAACGCCATCGAACTGCGTGGAGAGAGCTTCCTGTGGGCCAGCGACCTTTCAGCTTACGATGACATTATCCGCTGGGACAAGTCGCTTTGGCTGATAGGCGACCACATCAGTATTTTCTGTCTGCTGTTCTGCATCACCAACATTATCAATACATGGATCAGCATGCGTCAGCAACAGAATTCCATGACCGGCGAACAGGCCCAGCAAATGAAAATGATGCAATACATGATGTACATCATGCCTGTGGCTTTCTTCTTTATGTTCAACAACTATTCATCCGGACTGAACTACTATTATTTCCTTTCCGGACTGATCAGTATCCTTATCATGTGGTTCCTGCGCAAGACAACCGATGACAAGAAACTGCTGGCCAGACTGGAAGCAAACTACCAGGCCAACAAAGCCAACCCTAACAAGAAGATGTCAGGAATGGCTGCCCGCCTGGAAGCATTGCAGAAACAGCAGCAAGCCATTCTGGAAGAACAGAAGAGACGCCAGCAATCACAGAAAAACAAATAACTTATCTTTAATCCAGTCATTCCGAAGTTCTGCAAGGACTTCGGAATGATTTATTTTTTATACACCAACTACATGAATCTGATCAAAATGATTTCTACACTAGTCGCTGTCGGCGCTACAAGTCTGACCTCTGCAGCTCAGGAATCCCCGACCATTATCGGAAAGAATCAGACTATCATTACAGGCGACAGACTGACTCCGGAGATTCTTTGGGGAATGGGACGCATCGGTTCATATTGTGTCTCACCGGACGGCGGACTTATTGTATATACGGTAAGCTACTATAGCGTACAACAAAACAAGAGCCACACCGTCATCTGCAAAATGAAAAGCGACGGATCCGGACAGACGCAACTGACCAACACCGCTTTTAATGAATCTGATCCTTCGTTCAGCGCAGACGGCAGCAGGATTTTCTTCCTGTCTGATGCTTCAGGCAAGCAACAGATTTGGGAAATGAACCTCAACGGACAGGAACGCCGCCAGCTCAGTTCTTCGGAGAAGGACGTGGAGGGCTATGCCTTCTCTCCCGACAACAGTCAGGTTATTCTGGTACACCAGGTTGACGACTATACCGCTATCGAAAAGAAATACGACGACCTGCCTGAGGCTACCGGTATGGTCATCAAAGACTACAACTACAAACACTGGGATCATTATGTCACAACCATACCACATCTGTTTGTCGCCACATTCAAAGACGGACACATCGGAAACGGCAAGGATATCCTGGAAGGTGAGCCCTATGAATGCCCGACGCTACCTTTCGGCGGGAGCGAACAGTTCGGCTGGAGCCCGGACAGCAAGAAGATTGTCTACAGCAGTCGTAAGAAAACAGGTCTGGCTTATGCACTGAGTACAGACAGTGATATTTACTGCTACGACACTGAAACCGGAAAAACGACCAACCTTTGCAAACCGGCAGACTATAAAGAACCGGAAATCGATCCGACCCGGTCTATGGAGAATCAGGCCGTCAATCATCAGGAAGGCGACATGAACGTAGGCTATGACACTCAGCCTCAGTTCTCTCCGGACGGAAAATATGTGGCCTGGCTGAGCATGGCACGCAATGGCTATGAGAGTGACCGGAACCGGCTCTGCGTCTATGAAATCAAGACAGGCAAGAAGAAGTACGTCACCGAAAGTTTCGAGTCCGGAGTGGATGGTTTCTGCTGGAATGCAAACAGCCGCAACCTTTATTTCGTGGGTGTATGGCATGCCCGCAGCAGCGTATATGCGACTGATCTGAAAGGAAAAGTCAAGCAACTGACCGGCGGGGATTACGACTACACAAGTGTAGCAACATGTGGCAAGAACCTGATTGCAACCCGCCACAGCCTGAGCGCACCGGCAGACATCTACAGTCTGACTCTCAACGGAAAGGACACAGCTGACGTGCAGGCTCTCACTCAGGAAAACAGTTACTATCTGTCCAAACTGAAAATGGGTGAAGTCAAGGAACGCTGGGTTGAAACTACAGACGGCAAGAAAGAACTCTGCTGGGTTGTTTATCCGCCTCATTTCGATCCACAGAAAAAATATCCTACCCTTCTCTATTGCGAAGGTGGTCCGCAAAGCCCTGTCAGCCAGTTCTGGAGCTACAGATGGAATCTGCAGATCATGGCAGCCAACGATTATATCATCATTGCTCCCAACCGCCGTGGCTTGCCGGGATTCGGTATGGAATGGCTTGAAGCTATCAGCGGCGACTACAGCGGCCAGTGCATGAAAGATTATCTGAGTGCCATCGATGATATCTGCAAGGAACCTTATGTGGACAAGGACCGTCTGGGATGTATCGGTGCCAGCTTCGGAGGCTACAGCGTCTATTATCTTGCCGGACATCATGAGAAACGTTTCAAATGCTTCATCGCCCATGATGGCATTTTCAATACGCAACAGCAATATCTCGAAACGGAAGAGATGTGGTTCCCCAACTGGGATCTGGGAGCTGCCCCCTGGCGCATGGGTATTACGGCCAACCTGGATAACGGCATGCAGTCCAATGACGGTCAGGCATGCAATCCTTATACCACCAGCCCGCACCTTTATGTCGACCGCTGGGACACCCCTATTCTCTGCATTCATGGCGAAAAGGACTACCGCATCCTCAGTTCACAGGGACAGTCCGCGTTCAACGCTGCTATCCTGCGCGGCATTCCGGCTGAATTACTGCTCTACCCGGACGAAAACCACTGGGTTATGAAACCTCAGAACGGTGTTCTGTGGCAACGTACATTCTTCCGCTGGCTCGACAGATGGTTGAAAAAATAAATAAAAAATAATCCGTTATGAACAATACATCAAATCTCAAACTGAACGACAAGGCATGGGCACGCTGGTCAGCCCTTCTCATCATTGCTTTCACAATGATGGCAGCCTACTACGTCAACGACATCATGGCGCCGCTCAAGAGTATGCTTGAAAGCGACCTTAACTGGACTAGCGGTGAATTCGGCTTCTTTACCGGAGCCTACAGTTTTCTGAACGTCTTCCTGCTGATGCTTATCTGGGGAGGACTCATTCTCGACAAATTCGGAATCAGATTCACAGGTATGCTGGCTACCATTCTGATGGTGGGCGGTACCCTGGCAGAATATATCGCAATTACCCGCTTCGGAGGAACAGCCGAACTGATATGGGGTTATAAACTGGATGTGTTCCTTGCATCTGCCGGTTATGCCGTTTTCGGTGTCGGTGCCGAAGTAGCCGGTATTACCGTAACCAAGATCATTGCCAAATGGTTTCACGGCAAGGAAATGGCTTTGGCCATGGGTGTTCAGGTCGCTTTGGCCCGCGTAGGCTCACAGGCTGCCTATGCCGTAGCTATCCCTATTGCCAAACAGTGGCAGCTCGACACACCGCTTTTCATTGGTCTGATTCTTCTGGTTGCCGGTCTGGTTTCTTTCCTCTGCTTTACATTCATGGACCGCAAACTCGACAGTCAGGTTACCATTGATACGTCTACTGCGGAAGAAGACAAGTTCTCATTCAAGGATGTTGTTGCCGTAGTAAGCAACCCTGGATTCTGGCTGATCGCCCTGCTTTGCGTGCTGTTTTATTCCTGCGTATTCCCATTCCAGAAATTCGCGACGGAACTTATGGTTACCAAATACAATGTGCCGGAAGATATTGCCGGTACATTCGCCGGACTTCCCGCATTGGGAGCACTGTTCCTGACACCGGTATTCGGCGGCATGATCGACAAACGCGGTAAAGCAGCCTCAATCATGATACTAGGTGCAGCCATGCTGATCTTTGTCCACTTTGTTTATGCCATTCCTTCCATACATGCCTCATGGATTGCCATCATCCTGATGATCATTTTGGGTATTGCATTCTCACTGGTACCGTCAGCCATGTGGCCGTCCGTAGCCAAAATATTCCCGGTCAAACAGTTGGGAACGGCATACGCCCTTATCTTCTTTATCCAGAATATCGGACTTTGGGGCATTCCGGCCCTCATCGGTTTCGTACTCGAAAACTATTGTATTATTGATCAGCAGATTGTAGACGGCAAAACAGTCACGCTGTATGACTATACTCTGCCTATGTGCCTGTTTACCGGTATAGCCGTTCTGTCATTGATCGTAGCATTCCTGCTCAAGATGGCGGATAAGAAATATGGATATAATCTGGAAAAAGCCAATATAAAGAAATAAGACAGAACATATTTCACCCTAAAAAAATCCCCTCCCGATGCTAACCGCCGGGAGGGGATTTTTTCATACATGCGAACCAGATCTATTTACGTTCTAAGATATAATCATAAACTATCTGCTTATTGGCTGAAAACGTCAAGGTATTAATCACCTGGAAGAATCCTTCCTGATCAACCACCTTGGGATAAACCAATTTTATAAACTTCACCTTGTTGTCGTCAAAACTTAAAAGTTCGGACAAACGGCAACACTGTTCGGAAGAAAACCATGATTTAGCCAAAGCCAGTTCAATCAGTTTCAGCTTGCCGTCATCAAAAGATTCAGACTTGACATCCTTATAAAAGCGTTCGAACAACCCGGGCGACATTGCAAACGCCTTGCGGTCTCCGTTTATATGTCCGAACGGCGGTCGGCTGACATCCGTAGAGATCCCATCATACAGTTCTATATTCTTACAAGACTTTCCATCATAGTAAATGTCCTTATTGTATATTTTCTTCCCGCGCTCCCATCTTTGATGTTTTTGCAAATGATCCACATCATAAACCTCTACCCGATAATACCCGGATCTCAGATTGGCAATAAAACAGGAAGAAGCTGGTCCTGCAACCGGACTGCCGTTCAAGAAAACGACTATATTGCGAGTACCGGCTTCAATTCTGACCCCATTGATCTCCGATTGGGCTTTGGTATACCAACTGCCACATACTAAAAAACACATCAAGAATATACATCTAATCATATCTAAGCTAGAATAATATTGAACCTTAATCTTTCTTTATATTTCCTTTTAACAAGTAGCCTGTCTTCTTTCAGCAAATATAAGAAAAACAAATGAGCAGATATGCCTTTACTGAAAATAAATCAGGAAAACTTGGCCTCACTTTATTTCCTTATGTCTTACCCTTCATTTTTCCTCTATCTGAATAATCCTTTGATAACATAGACTGTACCAAAGAACACAAGATTTTTACCTTAAGTTACTCAAGGTTTGTATTGTCTCTTAATAAAAACAGGCTGCACCTCGCCAAACAAAGTTTGAAAACCAGGTTTTCACTTTGAGTTTCTCTCGGTTTGCACTATCTTTGTAAAAAGAGGAACATTTGAGATTGACTTCACTATTCCGAATAAATCACCATTAATGCTCTGACATCATGAAATACCCTATTGGCATACAAAGTTTTGAAAAAATCATTGAAGACGGTTTCGTCTATGTGGACAAAACCGCATTGATATATAAACTGACCCACGAAGGCAATATCTATTTCCTGAGCCGACCAAGAAGATTCGGAAAAAGTCTTCTGGTCTCCACTTTGGAAAACTATTATCTGGGACGGAAGGAACTCTTCAGGGGACTGGACATTGAAAAACTGGAAACCGAATGGAACACCTATCCGGTTTTTCATGTGGACTTCAACGGGGGAAATTTCACCAATCCGGATGAACTGGAACTGAAACTCAATTTTAACCTGTCTCAATGGGAACAGCAATTCGGATTACCTAACCGTAGCGAAACACTAGGTTATGGTGACCGTTTTGCAGAAATCCTGCAAGCAGCCCACAAACAGACCGGCCGGCGCGCCGTGGTCCTCGTGGACGAATACGACAAGCCCATTCTTGACGTGCTCGACCTCAAATCCACACTCGAAGACCGACACCGCAATATCCTCAAGGCGTTCTATTCCGTCTTCAAGGGAGCTGACAGCCACTTGCAGTTCGTACTGCTCACAGGGGTGACCAAATTCTCACAGGTCAGCGTCTTCAGCGGGTTCAACCAACCGGACGATATCAGCATGAGCACGGATTACGAAACCCTGTGTGGCATCACGCAAAAAGAAATGGAACAGTATTTCACCAAACCTATCGCTGACATGGCAAAGGAATATCAATATACCACGGAAGAAATGAACCGAAAACTCAAACAGCAGTATGACGGATACCATTTCAGCAAACGAATGACAGACGTGTACAATCCGTTCAGCCTGCTCAATGCCATGAAGAACAGAAGTCTCGACGACTACTGGTTCCGCTCCGGCACACCCACCTACCTCATCCGCCTGCTCGCCCACTTCAACGAGAACATGAACGAACTGACGGGAAAATATTATGGTTTGGAGGAGTTCATCGACTACAAAGCGGATACAGAATGCCCCCTGCCCATGATCTACCAGAGCGGATACCTCACCATCAAAGGATACCACATGCGACGGAACAAATTCCTGCTCGATTTCCCTAACAACGAGGTCAAGAATGGGTTCCTCACCATGGTGGTAAACTCCTACCTGAAACCAAAAGAACGCATCTCTGCATGGATTGACGAAGTAGTGGATGCCATGGAAGCCGGGAAACCGGACGCCTTGCGAGAACTGTTCACTTCCTTCCTCTCCAGCATACCCTATACCATGCGAAGAAAAGATGACGAACCGGAACGCGAACGCTATTTCCAGTACACCTTTTACCTCATCATGAGGCTGGTCAGTGTCTACACCGTTTATGCCGAAAAGGTGCAAAGCCAGGGACGCGTGGACTGTGTCGTTGAAACACCACAATTCGTCTATATCTTCGAGTTCAAGCTCGACAGTACGGCAGAGGATGCCCTGAAACAGATTGAAGAAAAGGGATACGCTACGGAATACCAAACAGACAAGCGGAAAATATTCAAAATCGGAGCAGCATTTTCATCTCAAACAGGAACCATCTCCGACTGGAAAACCGAAACACAGGAAGAGGAGAACTGAACAAAATTTTTCAGCATCAAAAACACTTCAGAAGAAAATAACAATAAGATTTTAGCAACAGATAAAAAGACAGTTCCGGAATCTCTGAAATGACTCTCCGGAACTGTCTGTCAAAAAGATAACGATATCGGACCGTTACCTGCTATCAAACTAACACCTTATTCGTGACGCCACGTTTTCTTTCCGTTCTGAATATAAATACCGCTACGGACTGATGAAGAGGGTACTTTACGACCGGAAAGATCATAAACGGGTGATTCCTTTTCTGATCCCGACTGCTCAATCTCAACAATACCATCGGGATTACCTATCTTGATATCAAAAGCCTCGACTTCTGAATCCTGATTCAAAGTAAGCCAGGAACGGAAAGGTGAAACACTGGCAGACTGTCCTGCAGCCACAAGACGGTTATCTTGAAGTACATAGTTTCTTTCACCTTCCGCTACAGCCTGCGTGTCGTACGTACCAGTCAGAGTCGCCACAGAAGAAGCCGGATTGATTAATGACACACCACTTTGCAATTCGGCATCATGGGCGGTCAGACAAGACAATGAAACATCTGTCTTCACCAGATAAGGCATATCCGGCACGATATTCTGACCGGCTTCTGTCAAAACCATTTCTGTACCGTCGATTGAAGAAGGCTGATAGAATACAACATTTTCTTCAGGAACAAACGGCAGACACAGACCTGTCCAATTGTCAGCAGCCAGATCGGTATGAAAAACCACACTGTCGGCAATAGCCTTTACCGGCTGGTATGCATAACCATCAAAAAGAACCAAACTGGCCATACGATCTCCGACCAAATTATTGTTCAGAACAGTACCGGCAGCGGTAATGACGGTTTCCTCACTTTCTACGACGGTATTCGGGTTCCCGACACTGAGATCAACTGTCACAGTCTTATCCTTATTGGCCAATTTTTCTCCATCCTTGAAGGTCACGACCTGATCACTGTCCATGTAATACAGATACACGTTGCTGACTTGTCCTTCTCCGGCATTGGAAGCAATAGTCAAAACCAGATCACCGGCCTTTTCGAGAGTCCCCTCTGCTACTGCCCAACACCATCCCTTGCAATTATAACCAGAATTATAACCGGCATCACCGGCTGCTGCCGTCATCTGCACCCCGTTGGTATTGATGATAGGAGCTGTACCGACTTCATCCAGATTCCATCCCGGAAGAATCACGGCTGTTTCGTCCTGATTATTGACAGAAGTCAGTATCCGGTTGTTTTTAGGACCGCGCACGGCTGCTACCATGCGGTAAGTACCGGCGGGCATTCCGGAAAGACAGGTTGTAGCTGTACCGCCTGTCACTTTGATCAGTCCGGCCGGACTGTCTGACAGACCGTCCCAGTTCTCATCAGTCACTTCGTTACGTACCACATTGCTGCCCTGTATGGTCCAGGCCGTGATTTTCGGCAACAGAAAAGAAGCATCGCCCTTGTGTTCCTTGATGGCATCCACAACGCTACCTGAATCCTGTGCTTTATTGAAAGCCTCAACAGCATCTTCCAGATCAAAAACAGCCTGCTGGCTTACTGTCCAGGCCGGCTGGTCATTATATACCTTCTGCGCTGCAGTGATTGCTGCTGACAGATCTTCCTTGCCCGCAGGATTGGAAGTGCCGTCCAACAAGGCTTTGGCTTCCTCTATTCTGGTATTCAGTTTCTCCAGATACTCCATGTTCATGGTCGCATCATCAGCATAAGGATAATACTTGATGCGCAAGTTATCAAAGGCCACCCAATCCTGACCTTCGGAAGATGATGCGCTGATTCCGACTCTTAACTTTCCGTCTTTGACTGTCGTACGCACCGCAGTACGGGAATAACATCCCTGATTGAAATAATAAACGGCAGAAACTCCGTCAGCGGGCACATACCATCCCTTGGCATCTGCCACTTCCTGTTCCTTCCCCTGTCCGATCTTTCCTTCATGACGTCCTGCTGCCCAAGCTGGCAAGAAGCTGCTTACAGGCTCACCGTCATCACCCTTTGCATAAACAGACACGGATGTATTTTCGTCTGCCACACTCGCACCGGCAGCATTTTCCGCATCACGATAGAATCCGGTCAAAGAGAATTCGTATACACCGGCTGGAAGATGGGTCAAATCAATATAGGCATCCAGATTTTCGCAACCGCTGAATTCACCGATATACTCACGGTAAGGATCCGTACTCACTCCGGAAGTGGCCGGAATCTTGTTCCACAAGTCATCTCCATTATGCAGGCGGTTGAAATCGGGATTCTTGATGCAGGCAAAAGTCACATCCGCCGGATTTTCTGCCGTAGCTTCCCTGGCCTTAGCCCAGCGCTCTTCTGCTGTCACCAGTTTCCAAAGGCAACCGTCTATTTCGTTCACGTTGTCACCTTCCTTTATCTCCTGTCCGTAACCGACTTCACCTTCATTCAGTTCGCCAATGGACAATGAAGTCTTATAAGTCAGATAATGTCCGTATATACCGATGGCATAGACATTTTCTTCATTGGTAGGATAGAAGGTCAGACGTTCCTTGGCGGTCGTATTGTCCATAAAATATTTCTGTTCCAGACCAAGACCGCTTCCTACTTCCTGATAACCGAAATAAGTACGCGTGCCATAAGGTGTAGCCAGATAATAGTCATCACCGGTATCACTGTATTCCAGGACATATTCACATCCGGTTTCATCCAATACCGGACGTGTGCCATAGCGTCCTCCGGCATTAAGATACTTGCCTTCCTTCACATTATAAAGATAATATTTCTGTGCAGGATCAATAAATACACTGTGACTGTTGTCGGACGGATATTCCTCTTCACCTTCTTTCAGTCCTTCCTCAGTAGCCAGCGTATTGATCTGTGCTTCCGTGCCGACCAGGAATGTATTCATGGAACGTGCCGGCACATTCACATTGATGCAATGACCGTCAATATCCAGTTTCAGAGAACGTTCCTGTGCTGCTTCATTACCGACCACGGCCACATAAAGACCGTCAGGACGCTGTGCGACAAGCAGCAGTTCCTTGGCTACGGATTTATTCAGGATCTTTGTTCCCTGACTGATAAAATGGCTGTAGTGCTTGTAAGCATAATATTCGGGCGTATAATAAGCCGTACAGGTTCCATTGGCACGGGGCAGCTTTTCATTGATATGGACAAGAGCATTCTGCCACCAGTTCATGAAGGGGCCGCGTCCGTTTCCGCCCAGGATGGAATTCCAGTTGGTATAATCCACGCAACCGTTGTTCAGATAATGATGGATAAGTTCGAATGTGTGCACACCCGCCGGCCAGTCGAACGTACCGCCGCCGCACTCACTTTCCGTCTGTACCATTTCCAGTCCGGGATAATCTTTTCGGATAGTGGCAATGGCATCACGTCCTTCCCACTGGAATCCGGCTCCTGCCACCATCTCGGAAAGGCGTTTGCCCTGATAACCTTCGGCCGTACTCACGGTATTCAATATGGTTTCAATATTATTGATATCAGCTGTATTCAGGGTACCCAACCATACTTTAACACCGGGATTATGCTCATTGAGATACGGAATCAGATAATCGGCATTGAAGCGTCCGGCATCCTCGGCACTCCAGGAGGTATTGGGGTAATAGTTCACCGTATAGGCTTCGTTCTGATAACAGCAGCCGATAATGGGGATGCCTTCCTTGCCGTATTCGGTAATGAAACGGCTGAAATACATGGCATGCGCTTTCAATATGGGATCTTCCATCTTGAACTGGGTGGTATAACGCGGATAAGTCACGTCCAACCCATTGCCATAGCCGGCACGGTTACTGTAATGCTCGCTTTTCTTCATCCATGTAGGAGGACTCCAGGGAGAACACCAGAACTTCATATCAGGATTCTCCTCCATGGCCCGCTTGATAAACGGAATGATGGCTTTACGGTCGCGTTCCAAAGTGAAATGTTCCATGTTGAGGTCCTGCTCTCCCTTAGGCATTTCATCAGGACTGTACCAAGCATTCCATATATCGATGCCTTCATCCCGCTCATGATAAAGTTCGGTATAGAAATTTTCAGGGGCGGCATAGTCGCTCGCACCCATCGGGATACGACCCAGAGTGAAACGCAGATCACCTTCCGGATCAAAAACATTGTGGAAGAACTTGTCCTGCTCTTCCTTTGGAAGCAGCTGCAAGGCATACCAGTCGAGTTCATTGAAACAGGTTCCGAAGCTGCGGAACGTACAGTTCACATCCGTACTCGTGAACTTCACCCGCAAGGGGTTGTTGTCATCCTCTACCACACTGGCCGGATAAACGTGCCAGATGTCGTTTTCAGTCGTGGAGATCTGCAAGGCTTTCATGTTCTGCGCCTGCATGCAGATCTGCCCCGACAGGACTAAAATAGTGAATAAAGTTTTTCTCATACAATATAGTATTATAAGGGTTAAAAAATTCTCTTTGACGCAAAGTTATGACAGATGGCCGCCATCGCCTTGCCAAAATGTTGAAAAGACTGTCGTATATGTTGCAAATACAAAAAAACAGACTGACAAACAGGTATTTTTGCTTTTTTGCAGAATATCATACGTCTTAATAGTCCTGCCGACAGTATCAAAAGAAAAAGGTGCGGCACCCTTACTTGAACAAGCAGTTTACCGCATCTTTATTTCTAAAACATTATCTGCCGGAATCAACGTACCTGGAAAGTATTGTAAGAATGAGCCGGCAATTGTGCGGTCAATGCTTTGCCGTCCAGACTGACTGACAGTTCCTGAGGCTGGTCAGTGAAATTGCCGGCAATCACAATGTATTTATGCTCCGGAGTCAGGTAAACCAAAACCGGTTTCTGCTCTTTTCCTGCCCCTTTGTAACCTACCATTTTGGCTCCCGAACGGATGAAATTGGCATAATGTTTCACCGCATAGTACTCTGGTGTATAAGTGAACTCACGAGTCTGGCTGTTGACCCGGATAAGGGCATTCTGTTTCCATCCCCATGGGCTTTCACCGTTATCTTTCAGAATAAAATTCCAGAATGTATATTCATTACAGCCATTACCCAGATAATGATTGATCAGCTCGAAAGTATGCTCACCGGCTTTCCAGTCGAAACTTCCCCAGCCACATTCGCTTTCAGAACACATATAATTCCATTCCGGATGCTCCTTACGCAATACGGGAAGCGCCTCGCGTCCTTCCCACTGGAAGGCCATACCGCTGACATATTCCTGAAGTTTCTCATCTGAAGCCACTTTCTGCACATGATCCACACGGTTGGTATTGAATGTACCCAAATAAAGTTTCACCTCGGGATGCTCACGTTTAAGTGTCGGACCCAGATAATCACGGTTAAAGCGGATGGTACCTTCCGCTGTCCACGCACAGCCCGGATACGGCGTATAGCTGTAAGCCTCATTCTGATAAATCACCATATCGATGGGAATACCCTGTTCAGCATAAGCGGTAATGAATTTGCAGAAATAATTGGCATAAGCCTGCAAATAACGGGGATCCTGTATGAAATAATCCGTTGTAGCCAGCTGACGCGGGAATTTTCCCTTACGTTCTCCTGTAAGCTTCATTTCATCCGGATCGGTCTTGCCACCTACATTACCATACAAAAGATAATCCAGCTGCGGAGACATCTTGTTGAAACGGCTGCTCAACACCGGATAATCATTATTGATTTTCATCCAACTGGGCGGACTCCACGGCGAGATCCAACAAGTCAGACCGGGATTGTACTTCTGTGCTGCACGTATGAAAGGTATGATGGTTTGCTTGTCGCGTTCTATATTGAAATGTCTCAACTCAAGGTCGCCGTTCATTTCATCACAGCTGTACCATGAGCGGGCATAATCATTTGCACCGAGCGAAATACGGCCACGGGATATACCCAAATCACCTTCCGGAGAGAAAACCCGCCGGAGAATTTCATCCTGCTCGTCACGGGTAAGCACGCCCAGTGCATCCCAGTCAAGCTCATTAAATGTAGCTCCCCATGCCTTGAACACCACACTCTGCTCTCCTGTTTCAGACTTATTGACTGCCACGTCCGGAGTTCCGGAAGATTTTCCCATTTTCACCGTAGAAGTCTTCCACAAGTTACCTTCGGTACTGCAATACCAATCCACCCGCTGTGCCATGCCCTGAAAAGAACAGAAGGCCATACCGCCACACATCAAAATCAGTTTTGATAATTTTTTCATCTAAATTACATTTAAAGGTTTGATCAATGATTGTTTCCGGATGCAAAATTAGATCAAGAACTGAAATCGGGCTTGCAAATATGTTGAAATGCCTTGCGCTTATGTTGTAAATACCCTCTATATCCGGTATTTGTCATTTTCCGTCCTTCTGATACTCGCCCGGTGTCTTGCCAAACATCTTTTTAAATGAATGAGTGAAATAACTGGGTGTTGAGAATCCGCACAAGTCCGCTATTTCCGAAATACTGTAATTACTGGTCCGCAGGAGCTGAGCCGCATGCTTGAGCCGGATAGTCCGGATGAATTCTGAAGGTTTCTGTCCGGTCAACGTCTGCAATTTACGATAAAGATTGGTGCGGTCGGTATGCAGATCACCGGCAAAAGCCTCGACACTATAATCCGTATTGGTCATATTGGCTTCTACCAGTTCTACGGCACGGACTATAAACTGTCTGTCGAGATCGTTGTCTGCCAGTTCCTCGCTTTTCAGTTCCACACTCTGCAGAAAAACCTGATGTCTTTTTTCACCTTGTGCCAACAAATGGCGGATACGGTTCTGCAATATAGCAATATTAAACGGTTTGGTCAGATAAAGATCGGCTCCCGCATCATAGCCTTCCAGCATATTCTCATTGCCACTCCGCGCAGTAAGCAAAATAATGGGAATATGGCTCGTCTTTATATCTGTTTTCAACTTACGGCACAACTCCACCCCACTCATTCGGGGCATCATGATGTCACTCACGATCATATCCGTATCGGGATTATTCTCCAGCTGCTTCAGTGCCTCGACACCGTCGCCGGCTTTCAACACCCTATACCCCATATCAGCCAGTTCACCAGCAAGAAATTCGCGAAACTCGGCATTATCCTCAACCAACAGTATGGATGCCCCGCCTGTTACAGCAGCCACAGATGTTGCCTCATCCAGAAGTCTTTCATCACTGAAAGTGGTCCGAACCGGCAAGGTAACCGTAAACGTACTCCCTTCATTCTCGACACTCTCGACTGTAAGCTCACCGCCATGAAGACGCACCAGTTCGTAAGTCATGTTCAACCCTATTCCCGTACCGGTGTTTTGAGTATGATTGGCTGCCTGATAAAAGCGATCGAAAATATGAGCCTGATCCGCACAAGGAATACCGATACCCGTATCACACACGGACAAACTTACAGCTTGGTCATCAACCATACAGAGGGTCAGACTGACCGTTCCTCCTTCACGGTTGTATTTGATGGCATTACTGATCAGATTGGACAGGATATGATGCATCTTGCTGTGGTCAAAAGTATAATAAATATCCGTATCCGGTACATCCAGACTCATGCTGACTTGCCTGCTTTCAGCCAAAGGCCGGAAAGAATCAGCTTCCATACGCAGGAATTCAGTCAGATTTCCCGTACGGAGCTGCAACCGGTCATTACCGGTCTCCATCTTACGGAAATCTAGCAGACGATTAATCATATCCAACAAATGCTCGGCCTGACGCAGAATAGGTTTAAGCGCGTCATTTCCCCCCTTGCTGATCATACTGTCCAGCGGGGTGATAATCAGCGAAAGCGGTGTACGCAGTTCATGACTGATGTTTGTAAAAAACCTGAATTTCAGTTCGGTCAGTTTTTCCTGCATGCGTTGTTCATGTTTCCTTTTCTGTCTGGTCAGGAAAAGACTGACTGCCAGAGCGATACAGGACAAACCCAACAGAACGTATATGGTATAAGCCAGTCTGGTCTGCCACCATGCCGGCAATTTATGGATAACGAGCAACTTTTCGGGATTGCTCCATACGCCATAACGGTCTGTCGCCTTGGCCTCAAGCGTATACCGTCCGGCAGACGGCAACAACAGCCTGAGCGTGTTCTGTCCGATAGGCAAGGTTATCCACTCGTCACTCAGTTCACGGATGCGATAGGCAAACCGGATGTGTCCGGCATAGAGTATGTCAAGCGTTGTCATGCGAATCTCCACCACCTTCGTAGAATAAGGTATTTCCATGACCTCCTGACCGGGAAGCTTCATCAGGCTGTCACACAACAACGTGCTGATGACCGGCGGAGCGGCCACAGATGCCCTGTTAAGATCATCCGAAGAAGCCAGGCGGAGGACATTGCCGGCCGACCCGATATATACACTGTCACCTACGGTACAGATACTGCGGAAAAAATCTATCCCCAGGCGTTCGTCGGTCGCACTCAGGATGCGCTGCGCCAGCGTACGGGGATTACATTCGCTGACACTCTGGTCAGTCAAGGCCCAGACATGGCCGAGGCTGTCACAACAGATCCGGTTTACGGTCTCTCCCGCCGCAGCACAATAAGCCATCCGCGGAATGGAGTCCTGAGGGTCCTGCCTGTAGATATATCCCTGATTATCTCCCCACCACAAAGTACCGTCAGCGTCACGCCCCAATGCTGAATACGCCGGCATCATGTCCGCCGTAAGTCCGTGCGGACGGCCGTCAGCATCCGTCACCAGGAAAAGCACTTCGGAATCTGTTTGCCCAATTTGTTCCGTCCGCCCGTTCTGACGGCTGTAACGGAATATGCCATGAGAGGTGCCGATCCACAAATCGCCGTCACCGGAATCCCAGATCGAATAAATGTTTTCCCCCCAAGGCATCCGGGTCACCTGTTCCAGATGCAAATCCCTGTTTTCCCGCCAGGCACGGTAAAGTCCGTTTCCCTGTGCCAGCCAGACTCCACTTTCCAACCGGCATTTCTCCATTCTGCTCAGATGTACAGGTGCCCAAACTCCGCTACACAACTGCATACCGAACGCCGGATTATAGTTGACCAACCCGAGACGCCCCTGCCATAACCACAGATCAGAACCTTCTGCTATGATGTTATGAGGCAGTATACGCAAATCAGCCTGCATCAACATCAGGCGGTTAAGATCCGGTATCGTAGCTACTTCTTTCCGTTGCTGTTCGGATGATAAAATAAACGTATGTGGCATATAACTGGCCACCCATACATTACCCTCACGGTCGAGATCCATTTTATCGAGAATATGACGACCTGGCGGAAGCTGCTGTCTTATCGACAAATCTTCTTCTAAAGTACCGTCCGGACGGATATGCCATTGACGTAGCATACTCATGTCTGTCGTAAACAACGTACGGCAGTCAGCACTCAGACAAACATCCAGTGCATTGAAACGGGGAGTTACAGATTGGGCTGAACGTAATGCCGGGAACCTATTACCATTACCTGCCTCATCAAGTCGCACGACTCCATCATTCCAGGTTCCTATCCAATAGCAATGATGTACCGTGTCTTCCAACATCTCGATAGGGTCATAGCCATCCCATGGCACCCGATAAAAACGTGATTGCCCCAAGTCGTAACAGAGCAACCCTCCCCGGGTTTCAAGAATCCACAATCTGCCTTTCCGGTCTTCGTAGAAACTGTTGACTGATTTCCCTGACTGACGGTTATTCCCGCTTCTGTAACACTTCAGGCATCGTCCCTCAGTATTAAAACAGCCTATGATCTGTCCTGAAGCCACCCAAATACGACCATCCGAAGTAGCTGCCAACGCATCAATGCAACCTGATGCGAACGGTTCATGAATAAAATGATGAACCGCAAATTTTTCTTTTTTTTCTATTCTACACAACCCATTCAGAGTTCCTACCCATATTGTTCCGGCCGTATCTTCCGCTATCTGCGTAACCTGCAAAGACGGCAGTCCTTCACGCAACACATCTATCTGATATCCATTATCCCGGCATACTCCGCCCCCGTCTGTTGCATACCAGATGTAACCTGAACGATCCTGCATGGTCTGATGCACGTTACCGACCGGCATCTGACGCTGGTTAGGCAATGTGACCAATTTCCATTGGGCATTCGTTGCAGAAACATACACAAGGCACAAAAACAGGAAACAACAAATCCGCAGAACTGATTTCATAAATATACCGTATTCTTCATCTTTTCGATTTTACAAAGTTAAAAACAAAAATCGGAAAATACGGTATTTTTCCATACCGATATCAAAGAACTGTCGTATAGAATATCCAGTAATTAAACTGACATAATATAGAATTACGTAACATCCATCTGTCTCTGTCCTTCATAATTTGGATACAACATTTTTTATCCTAATTTAGCATGATCAAAAACCTATAAAATGAACAGACATAGACTTTCAGCTATCATTATCGGGACATTCATGGGAGTCATATCCCTATTCGCACAAAAAGGACAGACTGGTTATCAACCCACACCTGAAAACATACAAGCCCGTAAGGAATTCAGTGACAACAAATTGGGTATATTTCTGCACTGGGGCATTTACAGCATGTTCGGACAAGGAGAATGGTACATGCAGAATGCCGGCATTGACTGTCATGAATACGCCAAGGCTGCTGCCGCATTCTACCCGGCTCATTTCAATGCTCATGACTGGGTTTCTGCAATAAAAGCTTCCGGAGCTAAATACATTTGCATAACGACCCGTCATCACGATGGCTTTTCCATGTTTGATACCCAATTTTCCGACTATGATATCATGGATGCCACACCTTTTAAAAGAGATATTATAAAAGAACTTGCAGAAGAATGCCAAAAACAGGATATCAAATTATATCTCTACTATTCGCATCTGGATTGGACCAGAGAAGACTATTATCCACTGGGCTCAACGGGACAAAATACCGGACGGACCAAACATAGTGAATGGAATACTTACCGTAAGTTTATGTTAAACCAACTGACCGAACTCTTAAATAATTATGGTCCAATAGGCGCTATATGGTTTGACGGTGCATGGGACCAATGGAACGTCAATAAGGATTTTGACTGGCACCTGGATGAACAATACGCACTCATACATCGGATACAACCAGCCTGCCTCATCGGTAACAATCATCATTTACACCCCTTGGACGGAGAAGACTTTCAGATGTTTGAGAGAGATCTTCCCGGCGAAAACAAATCCGGCTACTCTCCTCATTCCAAAGTAGGCAAATTGCCTCTTGAGACTTGTGAAACGATGAACAGTTCATGGGGATATTGTGTTAAAGATCAAAATTACAAATCAGTCACAGAATTAATAAGACTATTGGTAAGAGCAGCAGGAAAAGGAGCCAACTTACTCATGAATATTGGTCCTCAACCGGACGGAAGACTGCCTGAACAGGCTATTGACCGATTAAAAGGGATTGGCACTTGGATGAATAAGTATGGAGAAACCGTTTATGGTACATCCAAAGGCTGTACGGAAAATGCAGAATGGGGAACTACAACACGGAAGGGAGAAAAACTCTATGTACATATTCTCACAGACAAAATGCCTGAACATATAGTCATTCCTATTAAAGAAAAAGTTAAAAAGGTTACTTGTTTTGAAGACAATACAAAGCTAAAATTCACTCAAAAGAACGGCCAATTGAATATTCATACTGCCAATTGTATTCCTCAAACAGACTGCATATTATCCGTTGTCTTAAAATAATCAGACTTTATATTTCACTCATCCCGATTTGTATCATCTGAATGATAAAACCAAATCGGGATGAAACTTAATTAACATGTTTTTTCCCGTTACACTCCTCTTTGTATACTACCACTATACATATACTTACGATCTATAATCATCAACTGCCAATCTGGTTTTAAGAGAATTCCGATTCATTATACCTTACAATAGGTATTAAATATACTGTACAACATCATTTTTCCAATTATTATCTCCTATCATTTGAACATTCAGCCATATTTTTTATAAATTTGCAGATCATATAGAAGATAATTCAGATCATTCTGACCAAAAGCCTTCCAGAAACAACCTATTAAACCAACCCCCAACATTATGATACATATTGGAAAGCATATTGAGGATGTACTACATCAACAAGGCAGAAGCATTACGTGGTTTGCCAACCAACTGTGCTGTACAAGAGGTAACATTTATAAAATATTTGAAAAAAACAGCATTGACATATATCTGCTGTGGCGAATATCCAAAACTTTAGATCACGATTTCTTTTCTGATCTATCCTCTAAACTCAATGAAAAATCCTAATTTGTCTATCCTTAAAGACAAACAAATAAACTTATAACATAAGATTTCAAACGGCACAAACAGAGAAAACTCAAATTTTTACTCAGTCTGTTTCCTTAAAGCGTCCTATTCATAACATTCTTGCAACTTAAATACATGAACATCAGAAACTGACTGGATATACATAAAAACAGCATCTTTCAGGACACTCATAACAAACTGACTACATGACGATTAAGTCTTACATTGTATACATTATGTATACAAAAGTATATACATATAAGATACGGTTATCCTTTTTAGAATTCATTTACTTCCCCTATATTTGTGAAAAATAATTATTCATTGTTTATAAATTGAAATTAATTAAGCTTTCGACAAAATAAAATAATATTAATATATGAATTATTTCATTCCTTTCAGATATCAATTGGCTTGTTTATTCACAGCACTGGCTGTCAACTCAGTAACTGCACAGAAAGTGGATTATTCCGTCGTATCAGTCCCAGAAGAATCCGGTACTGATTTTACACAAATATCCCAAACTTCGGATTATGTTTGCATGCCTGAAGTAAAAAGAAGCGGAAAGAACATTGGCTGGCTATCCAACAGAATTCTGGACATCTCCAAAGACGGAAAAAATATAGCTTACTTATCTTTTAGAAACAATACGACCAACATATTTATTAAAGACTTAAACAAACAGGGATCTTCAATACAGAAAACCAACCGTACAGCAGTACTTGATTTTTCTTACTCTCCAGACGGTACACAAATTGTATTTTCTGAAACACGCGGTAAGAGCAATCAGATTTTTCTGACTGCAGCAGAAAAAAGTTTTGTTTGCAGACAAATTACTACAGGCAATCAGGATTATTCTCCGATATTCTCAGGAAATAGCAATTTGATTTTCTTTACACGAATGGAAAACAACAGCTCCAGTATCTGGAGTTACGACATGAATAACAAATTTTTGGCCAATTACTCCCAAGGGTTTAACCCATATCCTGTCAAAGGAGAAAGTGCCTTTATCTGCGTACGCTCCAATGCCGCAGGAAATAGCGAAATATGGAAAATCAACTATGAAACAGGTGTTGAGGAATGTATCGTTTCACATCCGGAACACAGTTTTACTTCTCCTGTCATCTCACCGGATGGACAATGGTTGCTTTTTGTAGGAAGCAGTAAGATTGAAGCTGGTTCTCTTACCTATTATAATACAGACTTGTTTGTAGCTAAAATGGATGGCACGGGTTTCACTCAATTGACATACCATGCAGCAGATGATCTTAGCCCCGTATGGAGCAAGGATGGACGATATATCTATTTTATTTCACAACGTGGCAGCAAAGAAGCCACAGCCAATATCTGGCGAATGACATTCAATTACTAAAACACTTAAAATCATTACATATTTTATTAATCCTTTAACATCGTAAAATTATGAAAAAGTTTAAGTTCTTATTGACAGCTATGTTATTAGCTTGTTCATCAATGTCTTTTGCTCAGTTCATGAACAGCAAAGGTTCTTCATCTGCAGCATCAACTTCAGATGTAGCAGCATGGCATGGTCTGCGTTTCTCATATGACCGTACATTCATGTCATACGACTATGAAGGAGCAGATGATAATAATATGAACGGTTTCACTATTGACTATGTACATGCTTTCAAAATTACTCAATCACTCCCATTATTCATCGAAACTGGTGCAGGATTAAATTTTGCAAGATGGAGTGACAGCGAATCTGAAGAAATTTACGGATATGAATGTGAAATAAAAAATTCCATTACAACTCTTGGATTAACTATTCCTGTTAATTTGGTATATGGAATCGGTATCAATGACAAATTAACAATCAAACCATTTACCGGTTTCTATTTAAGAGCCAACTTAATGGGTAAGGGTAAAGAAACTTATACAGTAGACGGCGAATCTGAAGACGAAACATACAATCTGTTTGACAAAGACGACATGGGTGATGATGGTACATGGAATCGCGTACAGGTAGGATGGCAAATCGGTACCACATTAGACATAAACAAATTCAATATTGGCATTGCATATGCACTGGATTTCAACGAGATTGCAGAAAAACTAAAATCCAGCAAATTCCAGGTTCGTTTAGGATATAACTTCTAAATTACATTCAAAAAACTAAACTTAACTTTCTATCATAGTAAAGGCCCTTGATATCAAGGGCCTTTACTATGATAGAAAG
>OKVF01000762.1_pt1 | contig 31840 bp, 19 predicted proteins | sample 1604831 | NCBI WGS metagenome assembly OKVF01 (sample SAMN01760980, study PRJEB22395) | human gut metagenome
AAACTCTTTAGCCTTTTTTTATTACATTATTTGAGTACTTGCGAAACTTGAGTTACTTTTATTATATGAACTTAGCAGGAAAAAAGAATTTGAAGATCTTTTCTTACCAGAATTCTATGACAGCATGTATTCTTTTCTTAGCAAGAAACAGTTTCACGATTCTATTTCAAAGCAACATATTAAAGAAAACATGAACGCTATACAATTCCGTATTGTTGAGTTTAAGAAAAAACATGTGCGTTTCTTGCTAGCCAATTGCAGTTTCGTGGTTATTGCGCTTTATGACATATCTGAAGCATTCCAATTTTTCGACTCCCAAAATGCCAGAGGAAAGGAACTAGAGCCACATGACTTACTCAAAGCATATCACCTGAGAGAAATTCCTCAAATATCCAATACTGACCTCCAGAATATCACAGGATGGGAGAATATGGATACATCATATCTGGCATCTCTTTTTCTGATACTCTTCCGTATAAAGCGATGGACAGAAGCCAAGAATGGGCGATTCTTTACATCAAATTCTATAGACACGTTCAAGGGATATAGTGTCAATAAATCTCAGCTTCCATATCAAAGGATTTTCCTTATGGCCGACTGTTATGCACAGATTTATAACAACGATGTATCTCGCCGACTAGACAGACAGCACATGGAGTATCCCCATCAGATAGATCAAGCAACTATCAATGGTTCCTTATTTTTTGATATGATCAGATATTACTCAGTAAAAAATAAGGAATTGTCGGATTTAATAAAAAAATATTCAGATAAGATAGGAAGTGCATTAGCTTCCTATCCGGAACGTCACAGAGACGGTGACAAATTCACCAGAATACTATTCAATGCAGCTCTCCTTTTCTATTACGACAAGTTCGGTACAGAAGGTATAGACAAAGCCATCACAAAGATTTTCTTATGGTCATATACGATGAGACTTACTCATGATGCCGTAAAAAGAACAACGATGGATAATTATGCCCGAGAAGAAAACAGTGCTTTCAAAATAATACACTGTGCAACAAAACCTTCTGATTTGCTGAATTGGAATTTGCCGATAATCAAAGCAACGTCTATAAAACAAAAAGGAATGACATCTATTAAGGAAATCTTCACTAACTTTCATCAAATTGAATCAAAACCATGAGTACTCTCAAACCAGATATGTTGAGCATTAAGGAACTGCTCAGCAAGGATAAATATATTATACCAATGTACCAGCGCAACTATGCATGGGAAGAAAGTCATTTGAAACAACTGGTACAAGACGTATGGGACAGCGTCAATTCCGAACGCCATTACTATATTGGCACTTTAGTGGTTCATGCCAGAAAAGACGGAATGCTTGAGACTATTGACGGTCAGCAACGTCTTACCACATTGAACATCATGATGTGTGCCTTAAAGAACGAGGTCTACGATAATTCTTCACTCTTTGATTGGTTCAAGGGGGTAAATATAGAATATGAGTTTCGCGAAAGATCCTCAAAAACCCTCACTGCACTCTACCTTCATGACAGTACAGCAGAGTTGAATGACTCCTCTATTGAAGCTATGTACGATGTTGTGGAGAGGACTATCAACAGCATTGTTCCCGGTAATTATCTTGACAAATTCCTGGATTTCCTTTTCAACCAAGTAATAATAACCAGAGTCGTTTTACCAGAAGATACCGATCTGAATCATTACTTTGAGATTATGAATAGTCGCGGAGAACAACTTGAGAAGCCTGAGATTCTAAAAGCAAGAATAATGCGTCTATCCGAAAGGAATAAACGCAAATGCTGGCTTATTGGTCTTATCTGGGATGCCTGCTCAAACATGGACAGTCATGTTCAGATGAATTTTTCATCTGATTTGCGTGATGCTATTTTCGGAAAAAGATGGAACGAATGCAACTGGGAAAATCTGAATGACTTAATCTGCAAGACACAGCATATCTCTATATCTGAGAACCCTGATGACTATTCAATCCTATATGTTCTGAATATGCCTCAAAGCCAATCTGGGAAAAAAACTGAGAATGAAAACGAAGACAGATTCTCATCTGTGGTGAATTTTGCGAACTTCTTGCTACAAGTTCTTCGTGTCATCAAGAAGCAGGACATTCCTCTTGATGATAAACGTCTCATTGACATATTCACAAAAGAAAAAATCACAGAAGACTTTGCAGATATCTTTATATCTGAAATGCTGCGTTTGCGTTTCCTTTTTGACAGATTTATCATTAAAAGAGATTTCTATGAAGACCGTGAAAATGGCAAACTATCAGTGAGATACCTGAAGCATGAAAAGGATACTGAATATAGTTACAATCTCACCATCGATGATACAACAAGCAAACGCATCATGATGGTAGAGTCAATGTTCCACGTATCATTACCTAGCCAAAACTACAAACATTGGTTATGTGCTGCGCTAAACTATCTATATAACAATCGTGACGGAAAAGGACTCGTTGAATATATGGAAGAACTTGGAAAAGCGTATATGCTTGGTCGTTTTCTGGCTAAAGACGTTAATGCTGATTCATTCTATTATGATCTTATATTCAACAAAAAAGGAAAATATACTGGGAACATTCCTGATAAGCTTACCATCCCTACATTTACGGAGCATATAGATTTCTTCATATTCAATTATATTGACTATTGCCTTTGGAAAGAAGGAAATTGTCCTGATTTTGAATTTACATCAAGAAGTTCAATAGAACACTTCTATCCACAACACCCAATGGATAACTTCCCTACAATGGATGATAAGCATCTACACAACATAGGCAACCTCTGCCTAATAAGTGCAAGTAAAAACTCAAAATTGAGTAATTATCAACCTTTGGCCAAAACTGAACACTATCATAAAAGCAAGATAGATAGTGTCAAACAAAAAATCATGATGGATGTTGTAACAAAGAATAAGAATAAGGAACAACCATGGTGGATTGATGAGATTGAAGCGCAAGCCCAATATATACAAGAGGTTCTTCTTAGAAGTTTCAAATCTTAAAATTTTAACGCCAAAAGAATGAAAATGAGGCTGTCTCAAAATTTGAGATGGCCTCTATTTTTTCAATGGTGAATAGCCTTCAGACTGTTTTACTTTCAACTTCACGGTTGAACTGTTGCAAGGTTTGCCGGTTATCTGGAGTTTGGCAACCTTGGATTGTTCAGCCTGAACTGTCTTGCCCAACTTCTCGCTCCACAGCTGGTGACGCTGCCTATTCATGAACTTACCGTAATTTACTCCATAATCAGCACAGAGCTCGCGTAGGTCTTTGGTCTCGCTGCATAACTGACAGAGGTCATATACCTCCTGGTAGTTTACTTTTTCTTTTGCCATAATCATTGTTTTTAAAGGTTACGGCACAAAGGTAGGTTTGTGAATATTGTGCGTCAAGGCGGCAAATAAAATGCTTACAGAACTTATATGTTCGTTAAGTACCTATCAGCCAATACGCAAACACTTTGCAATAGTCTTTAAAAACATTTGCAAAATGTATCCATTCATACTTTTATACTTTTCAATATCTTAAAAATAAAAAAGGTCTGCGATATAGACAGACCTAATAACGAGAAGACCTATTTCATTAATATATTTACAATATACTTCCACTCCTCTCCTGAAAGTTTTGAGTTTAGTGGTCTAAACTCATCCCAGTTATCTACAGTAAGAGAGTTTATAAGCCTGCGCAACTTACTAAAAGAATATTCTGACATAGAACCGGATATTATTCCGGATAAAGATGATGACAACGATCGGGGAATACCTAACATACGCATTGCCAATGCATTACTATTATCTACGCCATAATAAACATACGAAGGTATATATGAATCCCTCATCTCATTTTCATTTCCTTTCACTATACCTTCAAGAGCACTCAATCCCCAAGACGCTTTAAAACGCAACTGGTTCATATATGTGATAAAATCAGTAAGGCGCTTATCAGTTTCATCTACCGCAAAATGCGGATGAATAGTGGATATAATATTAACCTTATCACCTTTAACCCACTTTGTAAGAATTTTCGCCACCAACTCCGGATTAAATCGGGCATTTCTATCATCGGTTCCTAACCCGGTTTCTTTTAATTCCGATATCGCTTTAATTTTTTCTGTCAGATTGGAATAATCGTCCCTATCAAACATAACTTCCACATTCCAAGTATCAGGATTGGAGATAGCTACATTTGTTGCCTTATGATGCATAATCTTCAATACAGAAGGAACGGAAAATCCCGTTTTATCTGCAAACTTCAGAATACCTGCATTATCCGCATATTTCGCCTGTATTGTTAAATAGATTTGTTTACATAAATCAATAAACTTTGCCTTTTGTTGTTCATCATCCAACATATAATATGCCAATGAATCTTTGAAAAGGTCATCAATTTCTACCACATGTTCATCTCCGGCTACAGTCAAAAGATGAACAAAATATTGAAAGACAGGTCCAAAAGCATCCGTGTATCGGGACAATAACTTTTCTATGGCATTGTCTTGAGTTAGTGTTTCCAAGATTCGTTCCCTTTCTATAAACAATCTTGAAAGAACACTTGATAATTCTTCCGCACCCTTTCTCAGGATTTCAGTCCCTGTTTTTATATTTTTCATTGAGTTGAATGGCAGTATGATTTTGCCAAAATCATCAACCATCGTACGACCAGCCCTCCCTGCAATATTCCAAAAATCATTTGCAGACAGAATATTATCCCCACGATTATACGTATCAAAATAAACAGTAGATACAGGAAAATTTACTCCCTCGGCAATAGTTGTTGTTGCACACACATAATTAACTAATCCCTTACGGATAAGGTGTTCCGTAAGCAATTTGGTTTCATCAGACAGTCCTGCATGATGCACAGCAACGCCTCTACCTAAAACCCTGGAGAACAAAGAAGTACATCCTAATTCTTCATCAATATATTTCCTGATTAAATTTACCTCATCACTATCTATTTCATTTTCTGTCCAATTATAAATTTGTTCAGCCGTTTCATTTGCGGTAACTTTGCCTTTACAAAGAATAAGATTGGTTTTACCGTTTTCATAAAAATGGCGACAAGAGAACTCTAAGATTTTCTTTTTGTCACTTGTCGATGATAAAGCGTATGGATTCCTGATCTCAAATTCTTCCTTATCATACAATCCGAAGCTATATGCAGATGGCAATAAATGAAATGTCGCTTTTGTTTTAGTTGCCCTTAATCCAAGTACAATTTTCTCAGATGGTTTCCAATCCACCTTAATAATGTTTCCGCCACCTAACCACTCTGCCAAAGCATCTGTTTTTCCCGGAAGAAATGGCGACAACAACATATATTTTGCATTTGGACGTTCTCTTCGCAACATAGAAACGAGCAATTCCAACCGTGCACCACGTTCTCCGTTTTCGATAGTATGAGCCTCATCAATTATAAATAAAGAAACATCTTCAACAGATGGATGAGACCTTCTAATTAACAAATCCAACTTTTCCGGTGTAGATACTATAATATCTACATCATCAGCTATTAAGAAATCCGCTTCAGTAGGATCTATCTCCGATGCAGACGAAGTACGTTCCACATTAAGTCCGATAGGAGACAAATCGTCTCTCAAATCAAAGTAAACTTGATTGACCAATGCTCTGGAAGGTACTACATATACCACTTTAGCATCTTGTCGCAAAGATTTAGTCAGTACAATATTGAATTCAGCCAACATCGTTTTCCCTGCACTGGTCGGCATTTGTATAATTGAGGCATTTGCATAAACATCAAAGAGATTCTGCTGCATAGCCTGCCTTTGCGACGGTAGAAGTTCCAAAATCTGATTTGAACTTTTAAATTCGCAAAGTTTCTTTATATGGTCATGAAAAGCCGTACCTTGCCAGATAGAGTTGCGAACAAGAGCCAATAAATCCTTACTGATAATATGTATAAAATCTCTCAATCGAAGATTTCGAGGCACTAATTCCAAAGCAATGTCAATGTGCTGGCGGATAACAGTCTCAATACGTCTTTTATAGCTATAACCTTTTATCAGATACTCAGACATTTCAGTTAACGCTTTAGAAGTATGATACAACCCAACCAGTGTCATAGCCTCTTGTGTCTGCGTTTCAATATCAAATTGGCTGAGATATCTCTCTTCAAATTCAGACTGTTCCTTCTGTAGTCTGGAAATTTCTTCCATAGCCTTGCGGATATCATCAAAGCCATTACTTTTACGAACCAAGAATAACAAAGCCCTGAAAATACCTGCAAGAACACGATTACTCCAAGATTCTTCTTGAACATCAGAGTTATTATATCGCTTTAAATCTATACGGGCAGATATTGTTTTATCCAATCGTAGAGCAAGACTTGAAAGATAAAAATAATATACCAATGACGTATCAGCCAAGTCATATCCCATTATCCGATTGAAAACAGAGAGATACTCTTCATTATCAACCTGTATATTCTTCAATAATTTATAAGCATAATCTACCCATTTGATATCAGTATTCTCTCCAAAAGATGTTCCGATAAGTAAAAAAGCAAGACGACAAGACAGCTCAACATCAAAAGTGGATAATGTTGAGCTTTCAAAAGATATCGCATTATGATAATAGTTCTGCTTGCTCTTTTGTAAAAGAGTTTTCAGAACATCATCCTCTAAAATCTTTTCTATGTATTCATTGCTGTTCATCGTACAAGTTCCCTTACTTTATGATAAAACAACTCAACCGTTTCATCAATATTTTTTTCTGTAAACGAAAAAATAACAAAATCTATCATTCCCGGTTCAAACTCCTCAGCCAAAGACTTCATCTTTCCAAAGTCACTTGATTCATCCACACAACTGTAATCTCTGACAAGACCACACCCGTATGTAATATCATATTTGTCAGTATTGCCATTTTTCATATCTATCACAACACCGGCAAGCGCAATGAAATGTTCTGAAGAAAACGATAGCCGACGAATATAATCAGTCAGACGCTGCAATACCAAGCCCTCTGTATCATGATTAGCTTTATGAGTTTGATAAATGGAATCTTTGTTTCCGTCCACAACGGCCGGCGGACTTTTCTTCTGCGAAGAGACCTTCGCCTCACCAATCAGGATATTGGTTTTCACTCCTTCCCTACGATAACCGATGGCATCAAAACCTCTACCCGGCATATCAGTCCTCTCTCTATATGATATATTCTTTAACGGTATAAGAAACCTACGATTTTCTTCAACTTTTTCTTCAAAATAATAGGTAGTCAACAACTCTCCCAAATCACTTCGATAGATATCTCCCAAAATCTGAGGAGATTTCCCTTCATCCCTTTTAGGATCTTTGGCTACAGAACTTTCTCTAATTATATCAAGGAGATTAGAAATATCAAAACCACATCCAACAGATTCAGTTCTCAATAAAAAATCTTCATTTACTCCACCATAAAGTTCAGAACGCTGTTTAATATAGCGTTCTGCAAATTTATCTATAAATTTATCGAAAACCCTAATATCTATTTTTTCAAAACGATTCATTGAATACAGTTTTATTGGGAACAAAGATAGCAAAATAAATATAATATATCCCTATATCAATATGATTATAATATTAGATTTCACCTTTCAGCGAACAGCCTGTGAACAATCAACGAACGACTGCTGAACAATCAGTAAACACATCCCCTAACTCTCCTTTCTTGATTTTGGTAGACTGTTATAATCAAATCCTGTTCACTCTATGTTCACTAACCGTTCATTAAGAGTTTACTGGCCAGTATTACAAACCCTTTGCAAAAGGTTTTAAACAGGTTTGCAATGATCTCAATCATGAAGAAAGCTGGAAAAACTTTTCCAAAGAACACATTTCAGATCCAGTATACATCTCCATTGACAAGGATGTACTGTCTCCTGAATATGCAGTCACAAACTGGGACCAAGGCTCAATGAGTCTGGAAGAATTGGAAAAGTTACTTCATATCATCATTCAACAACATGCAGTTTTGGGAATTGATGTTTGCGGCGAATTCAAACCCGCTTCCAATATGGTAGAAAACATGAAGGATGCAACAATTGACGGGCATATCAACAAAGCCCTCCTGCATTTGATAAAGGGCTAAAAAGCATTTTGCTCATTGGATGATGTTTTTACGTTTCCAGTCTATGATATGAACATAAATTGCCTCTTGTTCCGAAGTTAAATTGCCTGGAAGATAGTATTTCATTCCTTTGATAGTCTTTTCCATCTGCTTATCCTTCTGCTTTCATCACTTCTATTGTCACACAAGTACGGCCATTAAGCCCAAGCATCCCCTCTGACACAAGTTTCATTGCAAGCTCTTTTGCATCATCAATGCTTATGGCTGTCAGGTTAAGTGTTTCACGTTCGCCAAGTTCTGTAGTAATCTTTATTCTGTATTTCGTTAAATTCTAAAATCTTGATTTCTAAATCATTAACTTTTCCAATTTCATTTTCCATTTTTTCCAATCCGGCATTTCCTGAGTCAACAACTCATAAAAGTCTTTGGTATGATTACGATGAACAAGATGACAAAGTTCGTGTATGATAACATACTCTATACAAATACGCGGAGCACAGACTAATCGTGGATTGAGCAAAATTTGCCCCGTAGCAGTACAGCTTCCCCAACGGGTTGCCATTTCTTTCAGTTTGATGGCAGAAGGTTTGACCTGATAACGATTAAAACGTGCTATTAACGGAGCCGCGTACTCTTCAAACTTTATTTCAGCACGTTTTCTATACCAAGCCATAAGTAAAGAGCGTACATCCTTGCGATGCCTGCACTCTACCTCCAGGATATTTCCTTTGTAATGTACTTCATTACGTTCACTGTCGACCACACGCAGCATATACTGTCTGCCTAAATACAGGTGGGATTCTCCACTGACATATTTTCGCTCCGGCGTATGTATACCAAAAGAAGAAAAATAGCGTTGCTGTTTGTAAATCCATGGAGCACGGCGATGAACGTGTTTTCTGATTTGTTCCAGTGGTGCTTCCATGGGAGCCTTTACTTCTACACTGCCATCCGGATGCACACAGATACCCAAAGTCTTTCTGGCTCTGTATTCTACTGCATACTCCATGACAACTGAGCCATATTCTATACAGTCTTTTATTTGATCCATAACTTTGCCACATCTACACAGCCGTCAATAATCGTATCCATATCATTAAAAGAAAAGTCAAGCCCATACTTCCGTTTCACATCATCTATCAGATAATCTTCCAATTCTATTTTCATACGACCAATAATATCCGATTTCTGTTGCCAGTCGACCAACACACTCCCGTCCACAATCAATGTACGGTTTATAATTCCATCAAAAGTCATAGCAGTTTCTAACGCCAATTTCTTTAAGTCAACCTGTGCGTCACCAAATATGCGCTGATAGGTTTCCAATGCTAATCCGTAATAAGCCTTTGCCGCATTATTTTGCTGCAACTCTTCCGGCAATTCATTATCCGTATGAGCCAATATATCGTCCTTGTATTTCAGGACCCGTTTCAAATACTCCAGCTCATCGATTCGGCCTTGTTCATAAGCGGCAATAGTCTCTTTCAATAATTGAGAGAATTTCTTATAAAACGCCGGATCAGTATCCATATTTTCTGAAATGAATTTACTGGTACGTGATGCTATGGTATCTGCTTTAGCAGCTGTTCCTACGATCTTTTCCACTTCCTGCTCGAAGGCTTCTGTATCAAAGATATTCACCAATTCCGTGATTGGCTTTACCGCACCACTCTCCACATGACGGTTTATCAGTTTCTGGATCTGACTCTCATATTGCTTGTAATCAATGGTATCCGAATAACGCAACTGAACGGCAGAGCGCAATTTGACGAACATATTCAAATCGTCTTTATAACGTTTGATTTCTTCTTCCGGAGTTTGTGCATGAAAATCCCGTGTAGAAAGGGCTATTCTCAGACAAGATGCATAGGCTGTCAGTCTCTCATAAAATTCCTGTCTCCTGTTTTCTTCACGTAATGACTGGGCGTATGCCTCCAAATCCCGTTTGTTGGGGATAGATTTGAACAAATCCCAAAGATCCGAATACTTCTGCGGCAATTTTGCGATTTCCGTCTCCACAGATTCCAGAGTTTCCCGGAAAGCCGCCTGCTCTTCTTCATCATAATTGGAATACAGTTCCAAGGCTTCGTCCAGCTCTTTCAACACACCATAATAATCAATGATATAGCCGAACTCCTTGTCGTCGCAAACCCGATTGACACGTGCCACAGCCTGTAATAACGTATGTCCGTTCAGTTTACGATCCAGATACATGACTACCACCTTCGGCTCATCAAATCCGGTCAGCAATTTGTCCACCACAATCATGATTTCCGGCTGTTCCTGATTCTTGAAACGGGATATCAGATTATCCTGATACTTCTTAGGTGTCCCATGCTCATCCATCATTTTCTTCCAGTATGCCTTTACTTCTTCCGAAGTTTCGCCGTAGGACGATTCCTCACCTTCGCGCGTATCAGGAGCAGTAATAAGCACCTCTGAAGATACCATACCGATTTCATCCAAATATTTTTTATACAACACAGCAATAGACTTTCGTGGCGTAACCAACATAGCCTTGAATTTCGTCCCTTGCCAGTTGTCACGGAAATGCTCAGAGATATTCCAGGCAATGGAATACACCCGCTGATCGGTCTGATTCACAAAATCAGTACGTGAATATTTTTTCTTTAAGTCGGCTGTCTGATATTCATTCAGCCCTTCACAAACCTTGGTAAAAAAATCGTCTATGGGACCTTCGTGTACATGTTGAGGCACAATACGCCCTTCGTAGAGCAAAGGAACCACCGCACCGTCTTCCACCGCCTGACGCACGGTATATACAGGACGGATGATACCACCGAACGTGTTGGCCGTATTCTTTTCCTTTTTCATCAGCGGCGTACCGGTGAAAGCTATCTTGCAGGCATTAGGCAATACCCGATCCATCTTGATAGCCATTTCCTTGTATTGGCTACGATGGGCCTCATCGATCAGAATAAAGATATTGGGATCTGTCAGCGGATGTTTCATCCGCTTGACCGCCGTCTCAAACTTGTTAATAATGGTAGTGATAATGGCATCCGTCTTACTTTCCAACAGTTCCACCAAATGGGTACCAGTTGTGGCGTTCATCACCTCCCGCCCACATTTCTTGAACGTATTGGTAATCTGACTGTCCAGATCCGTACGATCGGTCACCATCACGATTCTTGGATTAAGTATTTCTTTGGTTTGGGCGATTGCTTGCGCCAGCAATACCATTGTAAGCGATTTTCCACTGCCCTGCGTATGCCACACTACACCACCTCGCCGTTTTCCATGGTCTAACGTCTTGACCCGTTCCGTTATCTCCTTTACCGTGAAATACTGTTGATAGCGGGCCAGTTTTTTAATTCCCCCATCATAGATGGTAAAATTATGAATCAAGTCAAGCAACCTCTCCGGACGGCAAAGGCTAAACAGATACCGATCCTGCTCGGTAGGCAACACATTTTCCTGTTCCATGGCATCGAAATACGCCCGCACATAACGGAAACGGTCACTGAACAGGTGTGCCTTCCGCTTTTCATCCAGCGGCGTATTGACCAGGCAGTCCAACTGCTGTATATATTCTGCCTCTTCTGTTTCTTTAACGAACATCTCCTTCCACTTCGTCCAGAATTTGGCCGGTGTTCCGGTAGTGGCATACGCTCCATAACTGTTTCCTATGCTGAGCAACAAAGCACTATACAGGTAAAGGCCTCGAATACCGTCGTCCTTCTGATTACGTAAATGTTGGGATACAGCCTGGTCAAGTGCCCCTTTGATATCCGGACGCTTACACTCGATCACCACAAGAGGAATGCCATTGACAAACAGCACAATATCAGGACGGTATGTATCGGCCATCCCGGTACGGGTCACCGCAAATTCTTCCGTTACATGAAATACATTCCTTTCCGGCCGATCCCAGTCGATAAAGCGCATGGTATAGCTTTTCTTGTCACCATCGATACTCTGTTCAAACGCCTTGCCCAGCGTCAACAGATTATAAACGGCTTCATTTCCGCTCAGATAACCACCTTCCATCGGGATATTGCGCATAGCCAGCACCCCGTTCTCAATATTTTGTTCTGAAAACAGTTCCTCTTTGTTACGGTTCACCCAAATGGAATTGATGCGACGTAACTGGCTGCGCAGTACGTCTTCCAGCAATACATTCGATGTTTTCCCGCCACGCATGGCCAATGCTTCGTCAGGAGTAAGATACGTATATCCCAACTTCTGCAAAAGCTGCAAAGCGGGTATCTGACTGATATGGTCTTCTTTAAATGATATTCCTTGCATATACATGATTTTCGTTTTAAGCTATACCCCCAAGGGAATCCATCTTCTTGAATAAATAACTGTTAATTATTCCCTTATTATAACTTTATTCTTTTTTTTATTCCAACAATTTATTACCTTTGTCAATGAAATCTGATTTATTCAGATTGGGATTGGGGTGTCCCCGGTCGGAAAAGGGTTATTCTTTTGGATAACTCTTTTTTATTTTATAGGGAATACCTTTAACCCATACAATTTACCATCCTTTTGATAGATATTACTTTTTATTACATCATACGCATAATTCACCCCTTCATTGTTTAATATATATCTTGTCATAGGATAGGCAATAAGGTCAGCAATCTGCAGACCTACAATATTTTCTTTTTTCCATTTCATTTCAAATCGTCTGAAATACTTTTTTATCCTCTCCGATTTCACCCAATAAGTTCCTGTATCAAGTATTCTGTTATAATAATCAAACAAGGCTTTATCTTCTTTCTTGCCTCTTCGTTCGATAATTGTAGTCAAAAAGATATTCTTATCCTTCAAATCATCCAAATAAAAAATTGTCCGTTCCATAATGAACGACAAAGACAAACCATAAACGTCATTCATTTTCCCATATTGCCTGATATAAGGTTCTTTCAGAATACCACAGCAAATGATGACATATATGTTCTGACCAAGAATTCTGTTAACCGACACATAAAAGTCTTCTTTTACTGAAAGGTCAAATAACTTTTCAAAACCATTTTGGCATTTTCTGATATCTCTTGAATGCAAAATGATATGAGTGTTATTCCAGATTCTTTGTTTAAGATCATTAATTTGCGCCTCAAGTTCTTTCAATTTTTCTTCGGAAACAATCACACCACACAAAGTAAAGATAGGAAATGAAGGATCAAAATTGGCCAGATTCTGGTCTCCGCATTCATCTAAATACAAATAATAGTTTGAGATTTGTTCCATAACACATGTCGTTTACATCATTCTTTTTTAGCTTTATTGTGGTGCCAATCCAGCAGACGCTGAAATTCATAATCAGCCTTTATCTTATCCAAGATTCTTTTAACCACCATATTAATTTCTTTCCCTGCACGGTAATCTGCCGGACATACAAAGTTCACACGATTATCCTTTATCAGCTGAAGTGCAGTTGCTTTCTTTGCACTGTTGCCGTTGGCATAAACCGCAATAGAATGTCCTCCATGTTCCTTGATCATCTTCATGCAAGGAATGTCCGTATCTCCGTCTCCAAAATAAATCATACGTTCAAATGGGATAGGACGTTCTTTTTCCGGTATGTATTGATTGATTTTCTTATTATCACTTACTTCTTTAATCCCCTTATTGATTTTAAACAAGAATTGGGTCTTCGCCGTATAATCAATGGCAACAGCTGGCCAATAGGCAATACCGTCCACATCGTAAAGAAAAGAACAGGCGTAGATATTCTCAAACTCTTTTGCAATAGGCGTTCCCTCTATCATCTCTTTCAACCCTGAAGAATTGATATAATGCTTAACGTCTAATCCTATGCTCCTTCCATAGCCATTGACCAATGCAAACCATTCCTTCACTCCATCAAACAATTCTACGTTCTCTCCAAATTTTTTGAACGACTCCCTACGTAAAGAAATACCATTGTTCTTTGCGGCCTGTATCATCAGATACATATAAGTCAGGATGCCATTGGCATCATTATCTTCAGACAGTTGTTTATTTTTTGCCCAAAATTCAGACTTATCTTTTCCTATAGCTTGTATAAAGCCAAATTCCTGCATGTTACCGGGAGATAGTGTCCCGTCAAAATCGTATATAAGTGCTACAGTAGGTCTTTTCTTTGTCATAATTATTGTGTTACTCGTTTTTTACCTGTTAATAATACTTGCATCAAGCCTTTCTTCTGTTGTTGAAAGTGATTCAGCTTTTGTTTGGCTAAGAGAATCTCATCGTCACAAGATACAAAGACATTAGCTATTGCATTTTGTTCTTGTAAGGAAGGGTATGGTATTTTTATATAACAAAAATCCGAATAACTGATTTGTTTACCGTCTCTTATACCAATTACTGCAACAGCCAAGCGTTGAATGAAATCATTACTCTTAAAGTAAACTTTATAAAAAACATCACTTAGGTCTGTCTTCTTTTTTAAGACTGTATATGCCGGACTTACAATACCACGATATTTTGAATATTCAAGCCCACCTTCAAATGATCTTAAACTAATCACGAAGTCCCCTACATCAACAAGTTTAAAAGATGAAAGATCACCATTTGGCATAGTGACTCTTGCTTCCAACATATCTCTTGGAACAACGCCTCTATCTTGGGTAACAGATAAAAGAGGCTCTAACTTATTAGAGCGAATAGAAGAATTTCCAAAAAGTAAACCTGCCTTTACTTCCTTCCACTCTCCACCAAACCCCGGCAAACGCTTCTTCCCTGTGAGTAATTGTTGCATCAATCCTTTTTTGCGCAATTCAAGTTTCTCAATGAGCTGCGTTTGCTTCTCAATGGCTTTGTCCCATGTATTTAATACCTTAGCAATATTCCGCTGTTCCTCCATTGGAGGAAGAGGAATAAATCTTTTCTCCATATCATTCTTTGTGATATGATGCATTGTTCCTCCTTGAATAGCATTTTGCAACAAAGATGCATCATAATCTAGAAAAAGATATAGATATTGTTTATCAATTCCTTTTAAATCACATATTTTCCAGATATGATAATGATAAATCACTTTTTCTTCAGTCCAGAATCGTGGTCCAAATGATGCAGACCATGCATATAATAAATCTCCTTTACAAGCATATTTATTGGCATCCAACTCTAGATCTGAAAAATACCAGCTATCATTTGTAAAAAAATTACCAACACGAAGTATCTTATATTTCCCTTCAGATAGTAATTCATTTTGCTTATAAGCCCTACCGTTAACTAGAGTACAAATTTCATGTATACGCACCGCTTCCCATTCTTCAGGAACAACTCCCAGTGATGTCTTTTTATACCCTTCTGGAATAATACAATCTGCCATATCTCTTAATTTTCAGGGTTATAATCTTTTATTGCTTTTTCAATAATATCAACGATAGTCTGTTTATACCCTTCTAATGCTTGGTTCATATCATCAACACTGGGATATGTTCCATAAGCATATCTTTTAGTATGAAACATATAATCTTCCGCAAAGAATTGGATAATGACACTCAAACAGGTAGATACATTTTGCATCGCATAATCAGGTTTCAACTTGCTAAGCGAAATAGAAAAACTAATTGATTTAGCCTGTTTCCACATCTCTTTATCCTCCTTGGTCAGAGACTCAAAAATGAGTGGTTGACCTTGCTGCTTACAATCCATTCTTGATTCCCTATTTCCAATGGAATACCAGCAAGCGACATCTTCAAAGAAGCCGAAAGCAGGTAATATCCCTTCTTTCATTTTCTGTGAATACGGAAGTAACAATCTATTATACAAATCAATCTTATTTTCTACAGTATCAGACCGAAGCGAGTTATCTCCCTTTTTCCCAGCCAACTGCTGCAACAGTTTGATCTGTTTCTGAAAATCATCTTCCTCTTCAATGCTTTCTCCTTTGGCTGCCTTGATACAGACTTTCAATGCTGTCTCCAGACACTGGGTCATATAGTCTATAAAAGGCATCAGTTGTGCCGGTTCCGCATGAGCCCCTACAGAAGGAGTTGACCCAACCTGAACGTCACAACGGTTAAGGGCCGTCAGGTAACGGTCTTTATCTTTGCTTTTCACTACAATCATCGGATAGCCATGACGTGTAAGAATGTAATTCACCAACAGACGGGCAATGCGACCGTTACCATCCTCAAAGGGATGGATGCGAATATAACGGTAGTGAAAGACAGCAGCCAGTTCAATGGGCGACAACTCAGCTTTCTGTTCTTCGATGTTGTACCACTCCACCAAGTCAGTCATCAAAGCTGGTGTTTCTTCGGGTGAAGCATATTCGAAACGTTCGCCAGTCACCGTTATTACCGAGTTGGGGCGGGTTTTGTACACTCCTGCATGGATAACATAGGAAGTGGTGGTTCCATCCGGCAACTGACGGTACATGGTATAATCTTCACGGAGCAAGGTATGATGCAGTTGACGGATAAAAGTCTCCGTCAAAGGATGGCTTTTATCATCAGCCTCTTCCTGTATCATTCTCAGGCAGACATTATGAGCTTTCATCTCTTCCAGATCCTTCATGTTGGCCTCATCTACAACCTTTCCAAAAAGCAGCAACAATTCAGTCTGCCCATAAGTCAAAGTATTGCCTTCGATGTGATTGGAGTTATAATTGAACTCCAACATGAATTTGCGGTCCAGCCTGCTCTTATCTTCGGGCTTTAATGGCTGTAAGGACAGCCATTCATTATATAGTTGATCAATGTGAGTCATATTTTCCAAGTCTTAATATCCCAATTCCTTTAAATAATCTCTCATCTTAGCCTGCACCTCTGCCAATTCTGCCTCCAATGCATCAATCTCTTTCTGTACGGCCGGAATATCTACTTCTGCTTCTTCCTCAAAAGTATCCACATAACGGGGAATGTTCAGGTTATAATCATTTTCCTGGATATCGGCAGGGGTAGCCACAAAAGCATATTTCTCTTCCGCTACACCTGGTTCAAGCTGTCCTGAGGTAAATTTTTGATAGATAGAAACAATATGGTTGATATCTTCCGGACGCAGTTTGTTCTGGTTCTTTCCGTTTTCATACTCTCTGCTGGCATCAATAAACAGGACATGATCTGTCTCTTTCCCTTTGTTGAAAATAGCTATGGCTGCCGGAATACCTGTTCCGAAAAACAAATTGGCTGGCAATCCAATGACTGCTTCCAACAGATTTTCATCTATCACCTGTTTGCGGATTTTGCCTTCGCTTGCTCCACGAAACAGTACGCCGTGAGGAATTACCACACCGACCTTACCGCTACCCTCCTGAGCCACTTCGATCATGTGGGAAATAAAGGCCCAGTCGCCTTTGCTCTTTGGTGGAACACCTCTCCAAAAACGGTTATAGGCATCGTGAGCCGCTTCTTCCGCTCCCCATTTATCCAAAGAAAATGGGGGATTGGCAATCACTGTATCGAACTTCATCAGCTTATCATCCTCTTTCAGCTTCGGATTACGCAACGTATCTCCCCAACGAATCACCGCATTGTCGAAGCCGTGAAGAAACATGTTCATCATAGCCAAAGCCCAGGTGCTGCCATTCACTTCCTGACCGTAAAGCGAGAAGTTATTGTTTCCCACTTCCTTACCGGCCTTAATCAGCAGAGAACCGGAACCGCAAGTCGGATCGCAGATACGCGCACCCGGTTTACTCTTTGTCAGTTTGGCCAACAAGGTTGAAACTTCGGCCGGTGTAAAGAATTCTCCAGCTTTCTTCCCCGACTCACTGGCAAACGTGGATACAAGATACATATAAGCATCTCCTATAATATCATTATTTTCCAAATGAGATTCATCCAATTCCAGTTCGCTGAAATCAACCAGCAGGTTCTTCAGTCTGGCATTCTTTTCTTTCGGCTCGCCCAGATTTGCAGAATTAAAACTGATATTGCGGAAAATACTGCTGCCATCTTCACTGCTCATTTTCTCCCGATTGGCATCCTCAATGTCAGCCAACGCCATATCAATCAATTCTCCGATATTATCCGCCGTACGGTGTTGATATAAATAATCAAATGAGCTTGTTTCTGGAATGACAAAACGCTCATGACGCATGGAGCGGGCCGCCCGCTCTTTATCTCCTTCGTATCTGTTTAAATATTCTGAATATTTGGCTTTATACACATCACTGACATATTTTAAGAAAAGCATAGTCAGGATATAATCTTTATATTGACTAGGATCTATCACTCCACGGAAAGTGTCACAAGCTTTCCAAACTACACGATTGATTTGTGACTGGTCTGTTTTCTGTTGAACTTCCATATATTGATTACTTTATTTTATTCATTAATAATTGTTGTATAATAGTCTGTTTCTTTTCAATAATAGCCTGTTGCAGTTCTTTTTCCCTTTGAGATAAATGTGCTATATTTACGATAATTTCCTGTTCCGGCAATGAAGGAACAGGTACCTCCAGGTTTTCCACAGCCGGTTTATGGATCAATGGCGTTGCACTACCCGCCTGATATGTCTTAAAATACGCTTCTACCGAAGGCTGACGCAGAAACCAGCAAAGATATTCAGGCGTAACCAAAGAGGATTTCAATCGAATCACAAAAAAGGAAGTGGAAGCCACTGCTTTTTCTTGTTGACGAAATACCACACTGAAATAATTCACTCCCTTGGATGCAAAAAGGACATCACCTTCTTTTAACAAATTCTTCTGCATCTTTGAGGTAAAAAGTACCCGTGAAGCAAACCGTGTGACTATCACATCCGCACAATCCTTAGTCTGAATATAAGCCACCTCTCCATCCGGATCTGTTTTGGCGTATACGCCAGACAAAATATCTGCAAGCCTACTCAGACTTATTTTTTTCTTAGTAATCATATTACTTTGATTTTATATCGCGAAGATAGCATTTCTTTTTTACATGCCAAATTTATTTTTATTTTTCTTAGTAATTCATTTACTATTTACATAAAAAGGAAAATAAAAACATAGTAAAGGAAACTACCTATCTGTCACAAAATCAATTAAATTCTTTCAAAACCATCTCCCCATACTATCCTTTTCCCAAAACATCCTTCACCCCTTCACCATACCACTTAATCTACTAATCCATAATACATTAAAAGGTGAAGGATATCCTTCACCTTCCACGATAACCCCTTCACCTGACCTGCAATTCACAAAAACTCGAAGAAAGTCCTTCACCACTCCTTCACCTTGCCCTTCAAACGGGATTTTGAGTCAAAAAGGCAGTTTTTCTGTCCAGACAGAATAGGAGACTTTCCAAAAAGTAAGCTTTACTTTAAAAAAAGTAAGGTTTACTTTTTGGAAAGTAAAGCTTACTTTTTTCAAAAGATGCCGAAGTCTTGAAAAAGCATGATTTTATGTATCTTTACAAATTAACATTTCAAAGAGTGTAAGAAGCATAAAGTAAGGTGAATGATGGGTATTCACCTGTAATATATTAAATATCAGTATATTACAATACAAAATGAAGAGGTGAGCCATTTTTTACGAAATCACTCCTTGGGAGCAGGTCATTTCGGAGGAAAACGGGATACCGGATTCGGGTTTGTCACTGTCTTTATCCGACAAAAAAACCAAAATAAGGAAAAACGCAGGGACAAATTCAATAATCTTTACAAATAAAATCTAAGACACTTTTTCTGACACAACCATTAAGAATGACCCTCGCCCATAAGGAAACAAAAGGCGGCGCCCCCCTGAACAAGAGTGCGCCGCCCGAAATTCTATCCTATCCGCTTTCCGTTACAGATTCAGACGGATACTGGCCCCGACCTTGAAACAGAAACCCGGTTGGGGAATATTACCCAAATCATAATAGGTGTGGTTCGTCAGATTGTTACCTTCCAGATAAATCCGGTAACGGGGAGCAGTCCATTGCAGACGCAAATCAAGCAGGGTATACGGCTCATAGTCCACCAAGGTGCCCACATCGTTGACAGAAGCATATTTGATGTAGCTTCCCATGCGGTCCTGCCATCTGAACGCCCATGTAGCAGTCAGCTGACGCCAGATACGATGGTCGAGTGTGGCCACCAGCTTATGTCGCAAATACTCCAACGCATAATTGGACTTGTAGATCTCCACTGCATCATGCCGTTTCTGATAAATATAGGTATAACCCAAAGACAGACGGTCCAGCAGGAAGGTTTCGCCAAACCATTCACGGAACATCAGGGCCGCATTGGTCTCCACGCCATAATTGTCCAACTTGAAGTTGGCTGAATGATACACGTCATCGGCCTTGTACATGACCCAGTCTATCATGTTCTTCCCTTTGTGGTAGAAACCGGTCACTTCCATATTGAGTCCGGGACGACGGTACTTGCCGCCGACACTGAAGGCCTGCGTTTCCTCGGGCTTCAGACCGACATTGCCTTCCTGAGTGGGACTTTTATAATAAAGATCCGTAAACGTGGGCATACGCAAAGCCATATTCCAGGAAGCAAACAGTTTCCATTCACGCTGCGGCCTCCATGATAGGTCTACACCGGGATAGAAATGGTAACGGTCGTCGTAGGCCGTATTCTTGTTGGCCATGACACCCAGGGAGAAGGTAGCTTTGGGTAACAACACGTTATGCTCCAGATAATAGCTTACGTTCGTACGGCTGTCCTTCATCCGATACTGGCGTGCGTCGTGCCAGGGTACATCCACATACTGGGCCGGATCCATCGGACGCCCCAGACTGGTACTGAAAATACCCTCGTTACGGAACTCTGCACCGAATGAGGTCTTTCCGGCTACGGTCGTAAAATAAGCATTGATATTGGTGCCATACACATCCGTACGGTGAAAATTCTCACCGGTGTCCGTATGGCGTATTAGCTGAAAATGATCAAGAGAGCGGTTCCAGTAAACGGTCGGCGCCAGATGCAGCCATCCCACACGGGTCTCGGCCTGCACGGAAGCCAGATAACGCCCCGTCTCCTCATACTGATCATTATAAAGGGCTGAATAGAAGGTGTTCGCACCATACTTCTGCTGGCTATAGCCGACCTGCCATCTGACTATGGCCTCGGGTGTGGTGTAACTACCCTGATAATAGCCGCGCCACACATCAAAATCGCTGTTCAACGTGGCTCCATCCGAACGGAGGAAACTGCCCGACATCTGGTTCTTCCACTTTCCTTCCGACAGGTTAAGGCGCAATCCTCCACCCCCCAGTCCGTAAGAACCGCCGGTAACGTCTGCTTGAACAAATTTCTGTGATTCGGCAAAGGTCACGATATTAATGGCTCCACTGAAAGCCGAGGTACCAAAGACTCGGGCGGCCGGACCTTCAAGAATTTCAATCCGCTCGATGTCTTCCAAAGCCACCGGAAAGTCTGCTGCCAGATGGCCCGTATGCGGATTGCTGATATTGACCCCGTTGAGCAGAATCGTAATCTGGTCAAAAGTACCGCCACGGATGGAAATATCGGTCTGTATACCCATACTTCCCCGCTGGCGCACATCTATGCCAGCCGCATACTTCAATAAATCATTCACACTCTGTACAGGCGCATTCTCAATGGTCTTGCGATCCAGTACAGTCACTAACCTCGCCGCTTCGGCTTGCGTAAGCGGTACCCGGCTTCCCATCACTTCCACGTTGTCCATCATATATTCATGACTGACTGTCTTGGACTCGGTCTGCGCGCTGATGCTTCCTGCATTGGCAAAAGTCAATGTAGCCACGCTCAACACGCCGATGTTCACTTCCCTGAACAGGCAGTTAAACACTGAATAGGATTTGTTACTGAAGTGCTTGAAACGGAATACCGGACGCGGTAATGTTTGTTTCTTGTACATAAAATAACAAAAATGATTAAATAATTAATAATATCCGCCTTTTGGCGGACTGCAAAGATAAGAGGATTTTTAGGAATTTACGGCATACCGCCCTCCAAAAAATGAATGAGGACGGAGCAGTCCGTATCTGTTTTCCGAACACGGAAGTATCAATACGGATCTTACGGCCGAACAGATACGCGCATACAGGAATCTGGCATACAGCGGCATAGAAAAGTGCCGTGTCGCGCCACTTCTGATACGGTTTGCCATACAAATAAAAAATGAATCGTATCTCACCTGATGTTCCGATACGATTCATTTTACCAAACCTGAAAAAACAATCTTATCCTGTCTGATTATCTTATTTCCGACAATGGAATCTGCCTGTCATCACGGCTTTACCCGGATAACCGTAAATGAATATGGTGACATTTCATACCGGAAATCACGACTTACCGTCGTCGTCGTCACCGAAGGGCTGACGGCTGTTTCATCGGGTTTTCCGGACAGAACCGTCACTTCCGCATCTGAAGACCGGTCAGCAAGGAAAGCCATATCCAGACCGGCCTTGACACTCACCGGAAGCATATTGACTAGCTTCAATATCACATCGCCGCCCTTCTTATCCTTCACCACCGACACGGCTATGCGCTTGTGTACATTCTGACCATAACGTCCTTCAAGGGTCAGTTCGGACGGCAGATAGTCATTGCCCGAATTCTGTCCGAACATCTGCTGGACATAATAATCGGTGGTCAGTCTGACCTCTGTATTGGTGAAATAGATCAGATCAGGACGCCACTGCGTATAACCGTCCTTGGCCAGAAGCGGCGCATAGGAGGTCATGCTGACCACATCACCGTTACGCTCAACAGAAGTCAGGAACAGGGCGGTAGAAAGTGCAGTCTCCATGTTGTTGACCCGACCGGGTGCATGAGCCGCATACTCGCCCAAATAGACTTTGGATTTGGTGCGGTCGTAACAGTCGTAATAATCCTGATTGTAAATAAACCAGCCTGGAGAATTGTAATTATGCTCATCCACCATAGGCAAATCCAACTCGTCTGCAAACTTCCATCCCTCATCATAATCTGCCCCTTCACAAAAAGGACCTGACGTGCCTATCACGGTAATATCGGGATAGTGCTTTTTGACGGCATCGTATATCATCCGGAAACGTTCCTTGAATACCCGTGTAATCAGATCTTCATTGCCCAAACCGATATACTTCAGGTTGAACGGTTCGGGATGACCGGCCTTGGCACGCTCACGGCCCCACTTGGTCGTACGGGGATCGCCGTTGGCATATTCTATCAGATCCAGTACATCCTGCACATACTGATCCATCTCATCCATTGGAATACCTCCCTGCTGGCCGTGGGTCGTCACCAGATCCCTGGAATAATGACTCTTTCGGGTTGAATTCTGACATGGAACACCGGCTGCCACCACAGGAAGCGGCTCCGCACCGATATCCTCACAGAACTGGAAATATTCAAAATAGCCCAAGCCACGGGTCTGATGATAACGCCAGATATTGGGTGCCGGCTTACGGCCCTCAAGCGGTCCGATGGTTTCTTTCCAGTGATAGATATTATCCAGACCGTCGCCATGTGCCAGACATCCTCCGGGGAAACGGACAAAACGGGGGTGAATATCCGCTATGGCCTGTGCCAGATCGGCTCTCAGACCGTTTTGACGTCCCTTGAATGTTTTTTGCGGAAAGAGGGAAATCATGTCGAGCGCATAGCTACCGGATGTCAGAGGCTGTATCACCAGTCTGGCCTTGGGCTCGTCGGCTTTGGATGTCAGGGTCAGCCCGCACTTTTTCCAGTCAGAAGACGACACGGTCAGACGGGAAGAAGCCAGAACCGTTCCATCCGGTCCCACCAGTTGCACGTTCCATTTGCTCTTACCTTTTCCCTCCATATTTCTGGCAAATACAGAAAGGTCATATTTTTCGCCTTTCTTCACAGCCATACCGTCAAATCCGCCATTGACCAGGCTGGCACCGGGCTGCACCACTTTCAGAACCGCATAATGCGGATTGTTCTGATGCAATGGCTGGTCGGTCGCAATATCCAGACTCATTTCCTCTCCGTCGATCTGCCATGCATACCGGCTGTTCCAGTTCTTGTCCCTGTTGCCGTCGGATGCCGAATATTCAAAATCACGGTTCTGTACGAGTTCGGCATAAAGTCCGCCGTCGGCAGCGTAATTCAGGTCTTCAAAAAACACGCCGATCAGGTTCTCGCTGATGGGATAGGCCTGTTCGCCTGTCACTTTGATCCGGGCTTTTACGGTATCCAATGTGGCAAACCGTGTCTGGTCGTGTTCGGCCCTTTCACCATGGAACATACCCTTATAGGCACGGTAATCCCTGTATTGTTCCAGATGTTCTATCATCTGATAAGGTATTTTCAGGGCATAGCCTTCGATGGTTCCTTCTCCCCAGCGGACTGTTTCGGGAACGGCCTTTCTCTCACCCGCATCCTGATAACGCGACAGCTCGGCCTTGTCAAAAAAATCCTGCGGTTTCCAACTGATGAGATCCGGTGTAGAGGTATAGGCCATAGCCGTTCCCTCCTCATCCAGATTCCAGAACAGGTGAAGGACGTTGTCTCCTGCATTTCCTGTCAAATAGGGTTTATAGATTCTCTTCACCGGATTGAAATCGCATCTGACCAAGGCTGCTCCTCCTGCCAGGTCATGCCAGTCCGTCCCGTCCTCGCTCCAAAGAAACCTGAGCCCGCTGCGTCCCTGATCATGAGCCGTAGCGTATGGCATGATGTAGACAGAATCAGGCTGTGCAGCGCCTATATACATTTGGGATGACCAAAGAAGCAATCCCGCCAGCATCCATTTCTTTGTTTTCATGTGTCTGATCTGTTTTTAGTGTATTCAGTTAATCTTATACCGGGCATCCGGCACATATTTTCTCTTGTTGGCCTGCCAATACTGCTCCAGACGGTCAGCCTCATCCGCAGTCAGATGAATGACCGCACCGTGCTTGGGGGCATTGAAGTTGGTAGACTTCATGACGCCGTCATTAAACCGTCCCAGGTCCTTAAAGGTCATGAAGTCGGTGGTCTCCGTAAATCCGAAATTATGCGGGGTCACACTATAGACATCATACATCAATACCCAGCGGTCCTCGCCTATACGTTTCCACACGGTGGGTGCTTCGCAAGCTTTCGGCTCGAAATCATACCATTTGGGATCGTATACATAATCTCCGCTCATTCTGTCGGAAACGGCCTGCTTGATACCCGGCGTGCCGTCATGTGCGACATAAAAGAGGTGATACTTGTCACCTACCCGCGTGATATCACCATCGATGGCAGAAACATTCTCATCGGGATACTCGAACAGCAGCTGGGGCAGACTTTCAATGCGGTTGAAATCATCATTGACATACACATAGTATAATTTATTCCTTTCATTACGGAAACGCATGGTATAGTATATCATCAGTTTTCCTTTCTTCTCGTCATAGCCGATCTCCGGCGCCCACGCACATCCGATTTCCGACAGTCCGGCGGTCAGTTCGCTGAAATTGATGTTTGCACGGTTCCAGTGTATGAGATCCCATGACTTCATCAGGACCAGTCCTTTGTTGTTGCCCCATCCGTAGGCTTTGCCGTCGCGCTCCCATTCCGTTTTCCGATAGCCGTCTCTTTGGGCAAATACATGCAAATCGGTCATGGCCAGATAGAAAGCGCCGTCCGGACCGCGATAGATATACGGATCACGGATACCATGCTGGTTGGCAATGGTATCACCGGCCAGAACAGGCTCTCCGTCATTCACGGCCGTAAAGGAATAACCGTCACGGCTGACCGCCATATACAGGCCATGCGTTTCGTCCTTATGGAATACCATCAGATAAGCGCTCATGTCCTTTTCCTGAGGTACGGCATTCTGATAACGGAAACGGCTGAATCCGGCCTTTCCCTTACCTGCACTGACAAGAGCTACACGAAGGGCGAAAAAGCCCTTATAAGCGTTATGATGCATACCGGACACGTCTATGTTTTCGGCCAGAAGAGTCCACGAAAGTCGGTCTTCACTCACCCATATTGAAGCGCGGTTACCCTGGTTCTTGATCCTGACCGTAAAATTCCGGCCAATGGTATTGGGTTTCTCCGTCTTTTGTCCGGCATGGCGGTAAATCTCGAACGTCTTTCCGTCGGACATCAGCCCGGCAAAGGCTTTTTCATTGTAATACAGCAGCAAACCGGCCTTGTTGCCTTTCGTAACCTGCACATCAACTTCTGCCACGTAATTCTTGTCTTCAGCCGTAACCATCAGCAGACGACCGTCAGCCGGTGACTGTCCCTTTGCTTTCATCCATAAGATGTTATCCTTGATCGTCACGGTCTTTGGAGCATATTCTTTCCAGAACATCCACTGCAATCCCAATTCCTTATCCGAAAAATCATCTGAGAGTTCCAGGCCTTGAGCCTTATATTCTCCTGCATTGACGGGATCGGCTTCCGAAAGGGTACGGCACCAGCCGTCCGACGTCCATTCCACCGGTTCGATAAGAGTCTGGCGTCCGAGCGTGTAATACCCATTGGCGTAAGCGTGATATACCACCCACCAACGGCCGTTCACGTCGTCAATCAGTGTGCCATGACCTTTTGACCACCAGCTATCCCTGACACTGTAGGTATGTACCAATGGATTATATGGCGAATTTTCCCACGGTCCCAACACATTCTTCGAACGGGCCATCACAACCATGTGACTGGTAGCCGGACCGGCAGTTCCGCCTTCGGCAGAAACCAGATAATAGTAGCCCTCATGGAAAAACAGTTTGGGTGACTCCAGATACATGCCCTCCGTTTTCCAATGCCGCGGAATAGGCCAGCCGTCATACACCTTTTTTACCTCACCTCTGACAGAAAGACCGTCCTCAGACAAAGCTACGACCTTGCCTTCCGACAAATAGAGATAACGGTTTCCGTCCTTGTCGACGATATGTCCGGGATCAATACCACCGACTTTCAGATCTGTCGGCTCGCTCCACGGTCCCTGTATCTGATCCGCCCATATCACCCAGTTTGTTCCTGCCGCCGGATAATAAATGTAATAGCGTCCCTTGTGCTTGACCAGATCGGGCGCCATGGCCGAACCTTCCCATTCGGTAATGGCCCGACATACCGGTTCCCAATGTTCCAGGTCACGGGAATGCCAGATCAGGAAACCCGGAGAATAATAAAACGGAGAATGGGTCATATAATAATCTTCCCCTTCCCGCAAGATTGTAGGATCGGGATAATCCCCTTTCAACACTACTTTGGGATAATGGTCCGCATAAACCACTCCCACCAAACACCAGTAAAACAAAATTAAAAAATACTTTCTCATATCAGCTTAGCATTAATATCATGTTGCAAAATTAATTCTCTACCCTTTCCTGCAATAGGGCAATTTAATGCGGATATTGGGTCATTTCTGCTCATTTGCGCCTTCTTCCCTGAATTGTGTCGGTGTCATTCCAAACTCTTCCTTGAAATGCTGATTGAAATACTTAATCGTATTGAAGCCGGTCAGATCGGCAATCTCACTCACGCCAAGCTTGGTGGTACGCAACAGCTGGCCTGCCCGTTTCAGTCTGACCGAACGGATGAACTGCAAAGGGGTCATATTGACAATGGACTGCAATTTACGGTTCAGCTGCGTACGGCTCATCCCGACATCCTCGCTCAGGTCCGCAATGGAATAATCCGGATTATCCATATTCTTCTTGACTGAATCCAGGGCTTTCTGCATCAGTTTCTCATCCAATGACGTCGTGGTAATCTCCTCGAAAGAAATTTCGAGCGAATTCCGGAACTGCTTCTGCCTCTTGCTCTGCTGGGCTATAAGCTGATCGATACGCGCCAAAAGCACATCCAGACTAAAGGGTTTGGATATATAGGAATCTACCCCGGCTTCATATCCCTCCACACGTGCCTTGTCTGAATTTCTGGCCGTCAGCAAGATAAAAGGTATGTGGGAGGTCTGGATATTGCTTCTCAGACGACGGCAAAATTCCGCTCCGTCCCGTTCCGGCATCATCAGGTCGGACACGACCAGATCAGGAAACTCTTCCGTAACGACCTTCTCCCCTTCGATTCCGTTCCGGGCTGTCAGAATCCGGAAACGGTGACCGAGTTCTTCTGCCAGGAACTGACGGAATTCCTCGTTGTCTTCCACAATCAGGATCTTTTTCTCTTTGGAGATTTCATTCCGGGCTGGATCCTCCAACAGTTGGGGTTCGTTTTCCGTCACGGTTTCCGTTGCTTTCTCTTCTGTCTGTAAATCAGCCGGCAGATACAACGTAAAGCGGGTTCCCTTACCCGGTGTACTCTCAACCTCCACTCTTCCACCGTGCATCTTCACGTACTCCTTAACCAGATGCAGACCGATTCCGCTACCGGGATTTTTTCCATCATAAGGTCTGTCGGCCTGATAGAAACGGTTGAATACAAAAGGAAGATCCTTCGTGGCAATGCCGCAACCGGTATCACAGACCTTGATCACGGCTTCTGCATGCTGACTGTCACCGGCTTTCTCCAGAATCACTTTAATCTGGCCGTGCGGTGACGTAAACTTAAAGGCATTGGATAACAGGTTGCTCAGCACCTTGTAGATTTTTTCATAATCATAGCAGACCTGCCAATGCTCGGTCTCCGATTCAAAGACCAGTTCTATTTCCTTTTCCACCGCCAGACTGTCGAACTGCCGGACCACATTTTCTACAAAGGAAGACAGATCGTTTTTCTTCAGATCCAGTTTCTCGCCCCCCAGCTCCAACTTACGGAAATCAAGCAACTGGTTAACCAGATCGAGCAAACGGCCGGCATTACGATAGACCAGTTCCAGTTTTTTTCTGACCGGTGAATTTTCCGTTTCACGAATCAAAGTGTCCAACGGGGTGAGAACCAGCGTCAAGGGGGTCCGGAGTTCGTGACTGATATTGGTAAAGAAAGAAAGCTTCATCCGGTCGAGTTCTTCGCGTTGTTTCCGGGCACTTTCTTCTTCCGCCTTTTGCTGACGGACACGCATTTTCTTTTTCCAACGCATCACAATATAAACCACCCCTGCAATGGCAAGCAATACATATACCGTCCAGGCCCACGGAGTAGCCCAGAACGGCGGCATCACCACAATGGTCAGCTCCGCAGGAACCTTGCTCCACTTACGGTCACTGTTTGCCGAATAGACCTTAAACAGGTATTTGCCGGGTCGCAAGCCGGTGTACGTGGCCTGTCCGGCTCCATCAGTCACCACTTCATTCCAGTCCTTGTCATAACTTTCTAGCTTATAGCGATAGTAGGAACGCGCCGGGTTGACATAGTTCAGTCCGGAGAAGAACAGTGTAATGAAGTTCTCGTTGTATCTCAAACGGATTTCAGACGTTCTGTTGATATGCTTTTCCAGAATGACATGTCCGTCATAGGCCTCATTTGCCTTCAGGGGGGTATTAAACAAACAGAATTGGGTAAAAACCGGTTTGTTCTCACTTTTATCATAAACAATCCGGGACGGATCAAAATAATTAAAGCCATGAACACCACCGAAGAACAGCAGGCCACTACGGGTCTTTATCGCCGTATTCTCATAAAACTTCCCGCTCTGCAAGCCGTCAGCCACACTATAACCGGTGACTGAATAGCCCGTACCGCGGTTGTCTTTCCGTTTTTCTACCTTACAGATTCCATTCAGCGTTGAAGCCCATACCACACCCTGACGATCCTCCAGCAAGGCAGTTACCGCATTATTGGGAAGTCCGTCCGCTTCCGTCAATCTCAGACTCGGTTTCCCGTTGCCGTCGAGAATGATCAGGCCATCTTCCGTGCCGTACCATTCCTTGCCCCGGCTGTCTCTCAGCATACAGAAATACTTGGTTTCCGCATAGCCTTGCTCTTTCAATCCGGACGGTATCCACACACTGTCTTTTTCCACATCATAACAGTACAAGCCGCTGTTACCCAATGCCACAAAAGAATGGGAATCCAACGGATAAATGGCATGGACGATCTGATAAGGTTTCAGTTCCGGATGCCGGTCGCTCAACATGTATTCAATCTGACCGGTACGCGGATTGAAATAACCGACTCCTTCCGTCACACTGACCCAGAATCGTCCTTCGGGATCTTCATACATCACTCTGGATATGTTCTGATTGGGGTCGGACGTGAGATTTTCCGTTGAATGCAGATAATTCCTTATCTTGCCGCCATTGATGCAATAAAAGCCATGAAGGAATGTCCCGATCCAGAGATTGCCGGTATGGTCCTTCAAAACGGAAAGACAAATATCATTGGGCTGAAGCGCAAAGATCTTCTCCACATTTCCGGTAACCGGATCAAAACGGAATACGCCATTGGCTCCGCCTATATACAGTGTGCCATCGGTATCTTCATCAAAACAGCGGATATTTTCGTTGGTAATTGTAGAAAGATGGTCAGCAGTATGCCCCAGCATGAACTTACGCATGCTGGGATGATAATAGCAAAGTCCCTGAAAAAGCGTGCCGACCCAGACTCCTCCGTTATCGTCGGCAAACACCGCGGAGATGTCATTGACCAAAGAACCTCCGTTGGTCAGTGAAATGGAAGGCAAGGAGGTCACCTGAAAGGTTTTGGCATCAATGACACGCAGACCGGATTTCGAAGTTCCGACCCACACGTTTCCTTCTGCATCCATATCCATGGCCGTGAAGAAATTGGAATATCCGGAAATACCGGCCACCTTCCGCCAGGTGCGTTCCATCCGATTGAAAAAATAAACACCCTGGTTGTACATCAGCCAGATATCACCGTCCTTATCCGGATGAAGGCAGACACGGTCCGTATACCGGTTGATCTGATTAAGAAAACCGCTTTCCTGAAATACGAATTCGGATGATGAATAGTCCCAATAACGGATCAGTCCACTGTCATACACAATCCAGCACAGATTCTTGTACTGAGCCATCTCTACCGGTATGCCGTACCGGCGGGTAAATACACTGTTACCTTTCTCAACGACCTGCAGGTTTCCCGTACCGGTGTGATACAGATAAACGGTATTATCTTCCGTGACAAACCAGTAATTCTTCCGCTGATCGATAAACAGATTCTTGATCCGCTGCCGGATGCCCATTGATGCGAGTTCTTCCGTAATATCATAGTCGTACTGACCGGTCTGCAGATCCAGCAAAAGCAAATAGCCCAGTTCCTTCAGCCACATCCGCCCTTTATTATCGTAATATTCCTTGGGAGGACGGTTGTAGTCCCACACATACTTACGCTTCTTGTCATACTCAAACTTATCGAAAGTAGCCCCATTGTAGAGATTGAGAATAAAGCCGGTCTTGACTGCCAGACATCCGTCTGCCGTCATGGTCAGACTACGGATCTGACTATCCGAAAGGCCGGCAGAAGCATCGATAAGCCTGAATACATATTGTCTTTCCTGAGCTGATGAAGAAACGAACTGTCCCATAAAAAGGATCAGAAAGGAAATGACCGTTCTCCATCGGTTTGCAGTATATTTCATGGTATTGAATTGATTTGATTGTTAAATATACAATATTTCTTTCAAAAATAGCACTTTTTCAACGGAGGCATTAAGTCATTTTATACACAAAACAGGATAATTTGTTGCATCACCGCTTTTTTTCTCACTTTAATATGCCGCCACTTCCTTTTTAAACCGTCCTGTCTGCTGATTGGTTCAAATTGACTCAAAAGATGTGCTGTTTTGTCAAATTGCCCTATAAAACTATAGCCTAAATTTGCGACGTTATCATCAACTACATTTTTGCAGATCATTATGAACCATAGTTTTAAACAAATTGCATCATGAAAAAACACAAAAGACGAATCAAAAAGTTCCTGGCACTCTTTTGCCTGCTGTTAAGCGGACATGCACTTTATGCACAAACAGAAAACCTATGCATGCATTTCGATTTTGAACACACCGACGGCAGGACGGTATCCGACCCGGATCATTCCGGCATTTCGGCCACACTGATGAACGATGCCAGTGTGGACCAGATGGGAAAATTCCATATTCTGAATCTGG
>OKVF01000767.1_pt1 | contig 31764 bp, 30 predicted proteins | sample 1604831 | NCBI WGS metagenome assembly OKVF01 (sample SAMN01760980, study PRJEB22395) | human gut metagenome
GCAGGCGGGTGCCCTAGGTGGATTCCATGATCACATAGTCCGCCTCCTCCGGCACCTGCGGATCACGGATCAACGGCTGGTTGTAGTTACCGATATCGCCGGAAAAAACCAGCTTTTTCGTAGTTTCGCCCTCGGTCAGCCACAGTTCGATGCTGGACGATCCCAACAGGTGTCCGGCATCCCGAAAACGCACTTCCACCCCATCGCAGAGCGAAAATCGCTGGTCATAAGGGTGCGGGACAAACAGCTTCAGCGTTTCCAGTGCCTCTTCTGTTGTATACAGCGGCACATAAGGATCACCGCCCTTTCGCATTGCCTTTCGATTGCGCCACTCCGCCTCGAATTCCTGAATGTGGGCGCTATCCCGCAGCATGATTTCGCAGAGAGAACAGGTCGCCGAAGTGGCGTGAATCTCGCCGGTAAATCCGCCGGCATACAGAAGCGGCAGCAACCCGGAATGGTCGATGTGGGCATGAGTCAGCAGCACGTAGTCAATTTGTGCCGGCGCACAGGGAATACGGATGTTCTCATAGGTGTCCCGTCCCTGCTCCATGCCAAAATCCACCAGAATCCGCTTTCCGGCAACCTCCAGATAGGTACAGCTTCCGGTGACCTCGTGGGTTGCACCAATAAACGTCATTTTCATTGTACTTCACTCCTTTCAGGATTCTCCAACACAAGCAACGATGGCGTATACCAACACCGCATGCAGACAAAACAAGAACGTCAGCCCCTGCACGCCCAGCACACAAATTCGGCGCAATCGTCCGGCACACTTCGCCCAGTTCCGACAGAGCATTCCCAGTGCAAGAGCACCAATGGGAATCAGCGGTACGACATAGCGGATATTCTGCGTGCAGGTGTGCGGATACACCAGACAAAAAATCAGATAGTTCAAAAACAGCCCCATACCCAGCAGCAGAAGTGCCAGACGCTGCCAGCGCTGTGCTTTGGCCGGCGTTCCCAGAAACCGCAGCACCGCCGCAGTTCCAGCCAGAGAGAGAAGCACCGACGACCAGAACAACACGATTGCCGGAACATGAATCTGCGGATAAAAGACATCCGTGACCAATTCGTCAAAGACTGCCGTTTTCCACAGTCCTATTGTGGGATTCCACTCAAAATAGTCTCCACCGTACCACACAAACTGCATACCCACGTGGCAAAACTGTTTCCAAGAGAAATCCAGCAGCCGCTTCCACGGGGCGATATTCCCCACGTACTGCTCCGAATCCAGTGGAAGTTCCGGCACATAGGCGATGGGCACGCCGAATTTTACGGCGTTACGCACCTCCCACCAGAGCGCAAGGGGCGCACAGAGCACCAGAAACAATGCCGCCTGCCCCACAAGCCGGCGATGTTCGCCCTTTTGCATCTGACAGAAGCGTGCCAGAAACAGCACTGCCAGCGGAACAGCCGCCATCCAGACGGAAAGCTTCGTCATCATCCCCAGCCCCATACACAGCGCTGCGGCAACCATTCGCCACAGGCACGGCTTCCGGTACCAGCTCAGCCCTGCTACCAGCGTTCCCAAAAAGAACAGGACAGAGAGCATATCATTGTTGACACTTCCCGCCAGCAAAAAGAACGTGGGATGCAGTGCCACAAGGGCAAGGGCAGTCAGGAACGCCCTGCCATGCAGGTGAAAATAGCGGAAGAGCCATGCCATGAGCAGCAGCGCAATCCAGCTGTCGCAGAGCGTCAGCATTTGCAGACTCTCGCAGACAGCATCATGCGCCACACCGAGAAATTCCCACACATGCAGCCAAATCGCACAGCGAATGTGGTGCAGAGGCGGGTGGTAGTACTGCCACACCTCCCGCACATCGAAATCCGGCAGGTGTCCGTGCTGATAGAGATAGAGAATGTAACCGGCGTGTCCTTTGTTTCCCACAAAGTCGCCCACATCATGCTGCCGCTGAGTGACGCTGGTGCAGAGCACATAGCAAAACCGCATCCAGCCCCCCAGCAGCAAGAGCCATATCGTTCCCCCATTGCCGGCGGAGAAACGCTTTCCCGCCAGCAGCGCCAGACCGCCGGCGCCCAGCAGTCCCAAACCGCCCAGCGTCAGCACTGTTGTGGCAGAAAAACGCAGTGTCAGCAGCAGTCCGGCAATTCCCACCGGAAGCGCCATGCCATACCCCAGCAAATTCGCTCTCACGGAACGCCCACGCCATCCGGCAATCATCGCTGCAAGCCCGGCATACATCAGGGCAAGCAGCAGTCCCACCGCCCAAGGCGGTGTCTGTGTGCCGTCTCCAAAGGTTATAGGCGTCAGGCAGACGCACAGCACACAGCAGCAGACAATCCCCCGCCAGAGCCATCCCGATCTCCAGAAACGACGTTCCCCAACTCCCGTTTCTGCCGTGGTCAAGCCTCGTCTTTCTTGCTGTAGATCAGATACTTCCGTGCGAAGAAGTTCCACAGAAACGCCACGGCTGTGGATACTACCTTACTGATGATCTGGTACGCACTGGTCACATCTGCCATGGTGATTTCAAACAGCTTGGTAATGCCGATGGTCAGCAGCAGTCCCACCACGCCAATGGCAGCGAATGCCAGGAACTCCGCCAGACGGGATTTGATCTTCGAGCTGCGGAATACCCAGAACGTGCTGAGAAAATAGTTGGCGAGCAGACCTGCCACAAAGGACAGTCCGTTGGCGATTACGGCGTAGCTCTGGTGAAATGCGAAGTAGAACAGCAGCGAGGAAAGCCCCCAGTCCACAATTGTTGCCGCACCGCCCACAAAGCAGTAGCGGAAGAACTGGATCAAGGTGTTCTCCGTTGCGCCGGCGAACAGCCGTCCCAGCTGTCCCTTCCGGAAAATTTCCACGATTTCCTGAAAATTTCCGCCGTTCTTGATGGATGTTTCTTCTGCAATAGCGCCGTCATGTTTCTTCATAAGTCTTTGTTTCCTTCCTTAGAGTCTGCCGGTTCGGCAGTGCTCTTCTTATCTTGGAATATGCGGAACAGCCGTTCTTTGGAATAGCATTTCCCGCCATGTCAGGTTTTTAATTGGGTTTACGCACTGGGACCCAACCGGTTGGTCAGATGTACCAGGAACCGCAGCAGCTCCATGCTGTCATTGGCATCGGTGACCTGATCGTACTTGCAGTCGGCACAGAGCTTCTGGAGATCCGAAAGTTCTACCGCACCTGCCACCGCCTTATTCAGCAGCACGGCATCTGCCAAGTCCACATCGCCATCCAGATTCACATCGCCATAAAGCACATCCGCCGGTGTTTCTGTGGTTTTCCCATTGCCGGAAGTTGCGGTCGTAGTTGCAGTTGTCGTCGTAGCAGTTGTCTGTGTGGTCTCTGCACTGGAATCTGTGGTTTCCTCCGTGGATACAGTTGAAGCGGAGGTTGTTGTGGTGGTTGTCATCTGTGCTGTTGTAGTGGTCGGCGTTGTGGTAGTTGTGGTTTCTTCTGTCTGCTCCGGCTTCTTTCCGTTCGGTTCAACACCACCTACCAGCACGCCGTCCGAGTAAACGCAGATGTGGTCATTTCGCTCCTCCGAGCCGTCCTGATAGGTATCTGTTGCCTTGGCGATGCCCTCATAGCTCCAGTCGTTGGAAGGATCCCAGTTGTCGCCGTAGTACAGTCCGATGGCGAACTGATATTTCTTGTTGGAGTTGGCAATTTTATAGCCATCCCACTTGACTTCTACATAATAGATATCCGGATCATAGGAAGCATCGTACTGATACGGGCCGGAGAGCACACCGTCTGCCGGCGCTGCCTCCGTGCTCGCCTGATCGTACAGTTGGCTGACGTTAAGGGTGCTGAGGTTGGACTTGTTTTCCATCTCGGCAATGCTAAAGAAGTAGCGCATAGACAGATCAGTCTTCGGCTTGACGGAATCGGTGCGCATGAGCGCAGTGATCTTGGTCACGCCCTCGCCGGTTTTTCTCAGGTCGTCTACCGCATAGGCATCTACCCAGAAGTCATTGCCGCCCTGATCGGCACCACCGGTTTTCGGCGGGAAATCCGGCGTTACATGCATGTCATCGGTGCCGTAATATGCGTACAGTCCGGCGCATGCACCCACAAAAGCTGCGTTATAGTCGATGGTAACCTCATTATAAATATAATCGGCAGTGGTGTCCACGTGCTTATCCTGTCCGTCCGGTCCGCCGACCAGTGCGCCATAGAGCACATACCGATGCTTTCCGGTATCCTCGCACTTGGTCAGACCAGAGGCGGCACGGTGGTGGGGATACTGTGCAGATTTTTCGTTATAGCCCACGATATAGCAGCGATCCATGGGATTGTCACCCATGAGGTACTCCATCTGTCCCTTTGCCCAGTCGCTGTAAGCGGAAGGCTTGTTGTTGTTCTTATACTTATCATATACCAGTGTGACATACTGCATCGCCGTATTATACCGTGCAGAACCCCACTGGTTCAGGAATGCATAACCGCCGGGAGTGGTATAGGCAGTCATCCACTTGTCAATTGCCTTTTCAATCTGTAGCCAAAAGTCCGCATCCTCGTACTGCGTCTTTCCCTGCACGGTACGGTACATGTTCTGGAGATCCAGTTCCGGATGTGCCAGATCGATCTCGCCCAACAGCGTCAGCGCACCGCTCCACACATCGTTCCAGCAGTATGCCCAGCCGCTGGGAGCGTAGTAATCCACGTAGGGCATGGCATCAGTGAGGTAGCTTTTGTCTTCCGTTGCGATGTACAGCCATGCTGCTGCCCAGACATAGTCATCCTGCCACTTCTCCGAACGGTAATAGCCCTTGGGACCGTCGGCGTTGTCACTCAGCTGCTTTTCATGGTTCTGTGCAAAGGAGAAGAGCGCTTTCGCATAATCCAGCGATTTTGCTGCATAGTCCGGATCGGTGTCCTTGAAGTTCAGATAGTTCACCGCCAGAGAAGCTGCTGCTGATACCACATAGTCGGTCTGGGGCTTGTCGCCAGTGAGAAAGAATGCCGGGCGATCCATGTCGTCGATCTCCGGCGAATTCCAGTAGGCGTGGTCGATATCGCCATCCCCCACCTGATAGCAGTGTGCGATGACCTCACCGTTCTCATCCCGGAATGTGCAGCGCATGAGGTAGTCGTTGAAATAGCGGAGAATGGTTTCGATGTGGGAATCCTGTCCCAGTTTCACATAGGAATCCCGAAACTCATAGTAGCCCCATCCCAGTGTCGAGGCAGCGTAATTCTCCGGCATGCCAAACTTTACGTGGTCGCCGGCATCGTGAAAACCGCCCTCCACGTTGACGCAGCCGTCTCCGTCGGGATCGAGAATCGCCTTGTACTGGGTGATAAAACTCTCCGACAAATTGGTATGGGTGCTGTCCAGCGGCACTTCTGCATCGTAGGTATGGCAGTTGCCACGCCAGTCATAGCGGTTGTTTTCCAACACATCTGTACCGCACATGTTGGCATCGTAGAAATAGATCGAGTATTGCAGCGCACGGGCAAAATCCACGTCTGTTGCTTCTGCCGAAGCCGACTCCGGCGCAAATCCGCCCAGCATTCCGGCGAGCATCACGCCGCCGACCGCAGCTGCCGCAAAGCGCATGCTGCCCTTCTTTCCAATTTTTTTCATAGATAACCTTCCCTTCTAAAAATCACGCCGGTGGTCGATTTTCCGGCAATTCGATACATACAACCAGTTCTATTATAAAGCATCTCCTCGAAAAAGTCAACAGTTTTTCCACATGATTTTCCCCGTTTTTATACGGATACAACAAACAGCACACGAGATGCTGTAGCCGTCGCAACATTTGCAGCAGTTGCAGAACAAATACATATTATTTTTTCATTTTACCCCTTGACGAATCCGGGAAAACATGCTATACTAAAGGAGTTGACAAAAGCCGTTTTACGGTGCTGTCAAGAGGTCTGGGTGTGGCGCAGTTGGTAGCGTGCTACCTTGGGGTGGTAGAGGCCGCCCGTTCAAGTCGGGTCACTCAGACCAAGGAAAAACCACGCAGTTTTAGGAGAATTCCTGAGGCTGCGTGGTTTTGTTTTTTATAGAGATAGATTGTCAAGTCAAGTATAACACAATCATTTTATGCTCCTGTGCCTTGGGTATCAAGTTTTATTATACAGGATCAAATCTGATAAAAAGAAATTTCAGTGCAGATAAGCCGCTGAAAAAGCTGCTGACTGATATAACCGAGGTTCAATGTGCAGATGGAAAGCTCTATGTATCGCCGATACTCGACTGCTTCAACGGTGAGATCGTTGCTCTTGAAATGCGTGATAACATGAAGAAAGAACTCTGCATAGACACCGTAAAACAGCTGCGTGAGAAGTACGGCAGACTCGACGGAACTGTCCTTCACAGCGACCGTGGCTGCCAGTACACAAGCTATGCGTTTCGCAGAGAGCTTGTAATAAATGGGCTCATCCAGAACCTCAGCGGTACCGCCCATTGCTACGATAATGCCCGTATGGAGAGCTTTTTTGCTACACTGAAAAAAGAAAAGCTGTATCAGATCCCGACCTACAGAATGAAACATGAAAAAGTCAAAGCTGTCATCTTCCGATACATCTTCGGCTACTACAATACACAAAGGATCAACAGTTTCAATGAAGGTAGTCTCCCACCTGTGGCACTAAGAACTTCAAAACAGCTCTCTCATCACGCCGCCTGACTCCTGCCTATCCAAGATTTTGGGTATTCTCCGACTGCACATTTCTTGACAATTCCAGTCTGATGAATCATACCCTCTGTATTCTAGTTTTGACAGACCGTCCAAAAGAATCGGTGCTGCTTCATTTTTTCCTGTAAACCCAACAATTCCGCACATGTTTTACTCCTTTTAATCTCTTCTGAAAATATCTCTGGTATAGACCTTTTCTGCTACATCATCAAGACAGGGATCATATCTGTTTGCAATGATCGCATCAGACATTTCCTTGAATTTTGCAAGGTCGTTGACGACAACGCTTCCGAAGAATGTTTCGCCGTCCTTTAATGTCGGCTCATAGATGATAACTGATGCTCCCTTTGCCTTTACTCGCTTCATAACCCCTTGAATCGAGGACTGGCGGAAGTTATCGCTGTTGGACTTCATCGTCAGACGGTAAACACCGATCACGATCTGTTTTTCAGAATCAGCATTCCACTCGCTGTTTGAACTGTAATAGCCTGCTTTTTCGAGAACTCTGTCAGCAATGAAATCTTTTCTTGTGCGGTTGGAATCAACTATTGCAGACATCATATTTTGCGGCACGTCAGCATAATTTGCAAGAAGCTGTTTTGTATCCTTCGGCAGACAATAACCGCCGTAACCAAATGAAGGGTTATTATAGTGTGTTCCGATTCTTGGATCAAGGCACACACCGTCAATGATCTGCTGTGTATTCAGACCTTTCATTTCTGCATAGGTGTCAAGTTCGTTGAAATATGACACTCTGAGGGCGAGATATGTATTGGCAAAGAGTTTGACAGCCTCTGCCTCCGTGAATCCCATAAACAGTGTATCGATATTTTCCTTGATTGCCCCCTGCTGAAGAAGTCCTGCAAATGTGTGGGCAGCTTCAACAAGTCTTTCATCGTCCATATCTGTTCCAACAATAATTCTGGACGGATAGAGGTTATCATACAGAGCCTTAGATTCTCTCAGGAACTCAGGGCTGAAAATGATATTCTTACTGCCTGTTTTCTCACGAATGCTCTTGGTATAGCCTACCGGAATTGTAGACTTGATTACCATAATGGCATTCGGATTATACTTCATGACAAGGTCAATAACCGCTTCCACAGCACTTGTATCGAAGAAATTCTTCTTACTGTCATAGTTGGTCGGTGCTGCAATTACCACAAAATCCGCATCTTTATATGCCAATTCTGCATCAAGCGTTGCTGTCAAATCAAGTTCCTTTTCAGCAAGATATTTTTCGATATAGTCGTCCTGGATCGGCGACTTTCTGTTATTGATAAGGTCTACCTTTTCAGGTATTATATCTACTGCTGTTACTGTATTATGCTGTGCAAGTAATGTTGCAATTGACAGCCCTACATATCCTGTTCCTGCTACTGCGATTTTCATAAAAATCCTCTCCCCCTTATATCTGATAGAATTCTTTATACCACTCTGCAAATTTTCTGAGTCCTTCTCTAAGGCTTGTACTCGGTTTGAAATCAAAGTCTGCTTCCAATGCACTTGTATCGGCATATGTGACCGGAACATCACCTGGCTGCATTGGTACAAGTTCCTTATGTGCATCAAAATCATAATCCTGCGGCAATACACCTGCACGGATCAATTCTTCGCTGAGAATCTGTACAAAGTCAAGGAGATTTTCCGGATTGTTATTACCTATATTGTAGATCTTGTAAGGAGGTATCGGAAGTCCGTCCTCACCATTTTTCTTTTCAGGCGGACTCATCATAACACGCTTTACACCTTCAACGATGTCATCAACATATGTAAAATCTCGCTTACAGTTACCATAGTTGAAAATCTTGATAGTTTCATTGTTTACAAGCTTGTTAGTAAAACCAAAGTATGCCATGTCAGGACGACCGGCGGGGCCGTAAACTGTGAAAAAACGAAGTCCTGTTGACGGGATATTATACAGTTTAGAATAGGCATGAGCCATAAGCTCATCACTTTTCTTTGTTGCTGCATAAAGCGAAACAGGATTGTCCACCTTATCATCTGTACTGAAAGGCACTTTCTTATTGCCACCATACACACTTGATGAACTTGCATAAACCAGATGTTGCACAGGATGATTTCTACAAGCTTCCAGGATGTTATAGAAACCGATGATATTTGATTCGATGTATGCATCAGGATTTGTGATGCTGTATCGAACACCTGCCTGTGCTGCAAGATTTACCACAATATCGATCTTGTTTTCTGTGAATATTTTCTCTATCAATGCCTTGTCATCAAGATTGCCTTTGATAAATGTGTACTTGCAATTTGGCTTTGATGCTGCAAGCTTCTCTATTTCAGCAAGACGATATTCCTTTATGGATACATCATAATAGTCATTTACGCTGTCAAAACCGATGATATTTATTTTTTCGTTTGTTTTCAGAAGTCCCTTTACAAGATTACTTCCGATGAAACCGGCTGAACCGGTAACAATAATGACCTTATTTGCCATTGTTTTCATTATTATAGTCCACCTTTCTGCGAAAATCACCAATAGAATTATGAAAAAGGTACTTTCGCTTATTTAAATTATATGATATAATAATAGCTGAAGGAAACAGTCAACTCTAGAAATCGTAGAAATGAGTGGCAAGGGCTGTATAACGGTATTCTCACAACTATTATATGATTCGACTCTCTGTTAAGACAACAATAAATGATGCAAACAAATAGTCCATAAACTGGAAATGTATATCATTTTGCAGTCGAGCTTCTTGCAGACATTGACGATATTCTGTGTACCGTCAACGTTGATAGCCCGTACTTTCGGGATATTCTCTACGTCCTCGGCGGCGTCAACTGCCGTCCAAGCAGCACAGTGAACTACAACATCAGGCTTTGCCTCAAATATAACCTTATCTACTGCTGCTTAATCGGTTATATCAAGCTGTAAATAGGGATATTTTGTATTAACTGAAGGAAGAATATCACTTCCAATACCTTCATATCCTCGTTTTGCAAGCTCATCCATTACATCATGTCCGAGCTGTCCGTCTATACCTGTTACAAACACTTTCATATGTCACACCTCGACACGATTGCCGTACATCTTTTCATAGTAGTTCTGATACTCGCCTGAAATGATAGTCTCCCACCACTCCTTGTTGTTGAGATACCACTTAATTGTCTTCTTGATGCCGTCCTCGAACTTTGTCTCAGGCAGCCAGCCAAGCTCGTTATGGATCTTTGTGGGATCGATAGCGTAACGCATATCATGACCTTTACGGTCAGCCACAAACGTAATGAGACCTTCAGGCTTGCCAAGCTCCTTGCATATCAGCTTAACTATATCTATATTCTTCATTTCGTTGTGTCCGCCTATGTTGTATACTTCACCTACCTTGCTCCTATGAATAATAAGATCTATAGCACGACAGTGATCTTCAACATAGAGCCAGTCACGTACGTTAAGTCCATCGCCATATACAGGAAGAGGCTTGTCTGCAAGGGCATTTGTAATCATCAACGGAATGAGTTTCTCAGGGAAATGATAAGGTCCGTAGTTGTTGGAACAGCGACTGATAGTCACAGGAAGTCCATAGGTTCTGTTATAAGCCATAACAAGAAGGTCAGCACCTGCCTTTGAGGAACTGTATGGGCTACTCGTGTGGATAGGTGTACTCTCTGTGAAGAAGAGGTCAGGCCTGTCGAGGGGCAGATCGCCATATACCTCATCTGTAGATACCTGATGATATCTCTGGATACCATACTTTCGGCAAGCATCCATAAGTACCTGTGTACCAAGAATATTTGTCTGAAGGAACACCTCTGGATTCTCGATAGAACGATCAACGTGGGACTCAGCCGCAAAATTTACAACGATATCTGGCTTTTCTTCATCAAAGAGCTTGTAGATGGCTTCACGGTCACAGATGTCGAGCTTAACGAAGCGGAAGTTGGGATTCTTCATGACAGACTCTAATGTACTCAGATTGCCCGCATATGTGAGTTTGTCCAAACATACGATACGGTAGTCAGGATATGTTTTCAGCATATGGAAGATAAAGTTGCTTCCAATAAATCCGGCACCGCCGGTAACAAATACTGTCATTCTCAATTCTCCTTATAACACAAATTTTCCATCTGCCACTCGACGCCGGTGTGCGCCATAGGGAGATTTACCATACATTTCAGCAGTATGTAAAAGCTGTTCCTTGGTGATCCACTTCTCATAGAAGGCAATTTCTTCTGGCGAAGAAATAACTACCCCTTGTCTCTCCTGAACTGTCTGAATAAAAGATGCAGCTTTCATCAAACTCTCCATTGTTCCAGTATCAAGCCAAGCAAAACCCCTTCCTAGAATCTGAACCTTCAAATCATTTTGATCAAGATATAAACGGTTAAGATCGGTTATTTCAAGTTCACCTCTCGCAGAAGGTTTCACTTGCTTTGCCATAGCACTCACGCCCTTGGGATAGAAGTAAAGGCCGGTGATAGCATAATTAGATTTGGGCTCTTGCGGCTTTTCTTCCACAGACACCACATTTCTCTTATCATCAAACTCTACAATACCGAAACGCTCCGGATCCTGAACATAATAGCCGAATATGGTTGCTTTCCCATTCTCGGCGTTCTTTACTGCTTCAGACAGATTTCTTCTGAACCAACCACCGTAAAAGATATTATCGCCAAGAATCATTGCGCAGGTATCATCGCCAATAAATTCTTCACCAATCAGAAATGCCTGTGCAAGTCCATCCGGACTCGGCTGAACAGCATAGGAAAGGTTGATACCCATGTCACTGCCATCACCAAGCAATTCTTCAAACCTCGGTGTATCAGAAGGCGTGGAAATGATAAGAATATCCCGGATACCTGCAAGCATCAACGTAGAAAGCGGATAGAATATCATTGGTTTGTCATAAATCGGTAAGAGCTGCTTGCTCGTAACTTTTGTCATAGGAAGCGTAAAAACCATCCCAGTGCTTATCCCACCATTTAAAGAACGGCTTTTCAAGCAAATTGATTCTCATAATGTCAATAACAGTACATACTGTATAAATTCCAAATACATATCCAATAGCATATAGCGGCATAAACTTATCATCGTAATGCCCGACAATATCCAACAGATCCTTCCATAGCCACTGCCGCATTACATCGCTATTGGCATGAATCAATAATACACCAAATGTTGATGCTGCAACAGTATTGATAAACTTATTATATGAAATATGAAGATTCTTGAAGAACAGGAACGCAAACACGCCAACTAATACTGCAAGAATCGTATTGGAATCAGTGACAAAATAGAACGGCAAGAACATTCCAACCTTTGTACTAAGCCACGCACAGCAAATCGCACTTGAAATAGAAAGAACAAGTGAAATAATCAGCAGCACTGAGCAAATCTTATTATTAGAAAACCACTTTTTCGGATATATCCTGATGTAAGACGCAATGAAATATAAAACCATGAACCATGATACATAATTCATTGTCACTCCAAACGCACCGCCACGTATTGTTCCAAATAAAACATAAGTAAATGAAAGTAACAGCAACAATTTTATGTGCTGACGTTCATTCAAGTGCTGAATCAGGATGTTTAAGAACGGAATAAATAAAAAGAATGTGATAAAGCATCCTGTAAAATTCTGCTGGATGGATGAAACCGGTAATAATAATTGTGCTATCCGAGTTACAGAAACCGTTTCTAATCCCGCTATCAAAAAAGCAGAATAAAACATGATTTTATACAGCATTACTTCACATAATAGCTTTGCAAATTTCTTAGCTGTGATCTTTGACTTGCACATGAAGTATCCTGTTATCATTAAAAAGCAATTGATGCCTATTTTGCCCCATGCGCCGAATAATAGAAGAAAAATAGATTGTGCCGAAATCGGGGATGCTGCTATTGGGCCATCAGCTGATGCTAATCCAGAGTTGACAACATAATGATGTGCCACAATTAAAAGCATCGTAATGATTCTGAAAAGCTCTAAGTTGGAATCACAAGTTTTAGGTTGGTTTTTGCCCCTGTTAGCAAAAGCTAACGCATTATCTTCTCCAATAATTATTTCTTACACCCCAGAATCACATCACATATTCTATCAACATCTTCAATACTAAGATCAGCATACAGCGGCAAAGTCAGAACACGCTTGCTAATGTGCAAAGCAACTGGTGTCTGATTAACATCATATGCACCGTGGAAACAATCAAATGTATTGGTCAGCGGATAGAAGTATTTTCTTGCACCAATGCCTTGTTCTGCCAAAGCATCAAACACTTCATTTCGTGTAGCGCCAAACAATGTCGGTTCAAATACTACGGGGAAATACGCATAGTTCGTCTGAACATCCGGCTGATCTGGGCACAGGATAATCCCTTCGATCCCTGACAGCCTTTCACGATAATGCTCAACTACAGTTTTACGCTTTGCAATTTCTTCATCAAGGTGACGAAGGTTGCAGATACCCATTGCAGCCTGAAACTCATTCATCTTGGCATTACCGCCAACATATTCAACTGTTTCCGGTCCTCTGATACCGAAATTCTTCATATCATTGAGCGTCTGAACAAGGCTGTCATCAGAAAAGCACACTGCGCCACCTTCAATAGTGTTAAACACCTTGGTCGCATGGAAACTGAACATTGATGCATCGCCGAAACAAGCTGCGCTCTTTCCCTTATATGTAACACCGAAAGCGTGAGCAGCATCATAGATGACCTTCAAGCCAAACTTTTTAGCAATACGCTCAATTTCTTCAATATAGCAAATATTTCCATACACATGAACTGGCACAATCGCACAAGTCTTGTCCGTAATAAGAGATTCAATCTTTGTAACATCAATTGTGTAGTAGGTGGGATCAATATCACAGAACACAGGCTGCAATCCCTGACGGACAATTGCATGCGTGGTAGATGCAAATGTAAACGGGCTTGTGATGACTTCTCCGCCCTTCGGCAGATTCATTGCAGCAAGTGCGTTTTCAAGAGCAAGATGACCGTTCGTATACAGAGAGATATGCGGAACATCAAGCATCTTTTCAAGTTCAGCCTGAAACTGCTTGTGCTTAACGCCCATATTTGTAAGCCAATGACTGTCCCATAAGTCTTTGATTTCTTCGCAGTATTCCTCATAGTCTGGCATTGAGGAACGGGTTACTAGAATATTACTCATGTCACACCTCATATACAATCAAACATCGACTTATCCTGCAATGTTATGATTTAACCATATCCTTGTTCTTTTGCTTTCTGATACATCCAATTTGCAAGAGCCACATCAACGTATGACATGCCTACGCCGTTATAGTAGATGAATTCATCATCGCTTTCACGACCAACCTTATGTCCAGCTACAATCTCATAAAGATTAGCATATATATCCGAATCCAGAAGAATCCCTTTCTTATACATACGGCTGATTGTCTGTGTTCTGTGCTTTACGACATTCCAGTCGTCGCATACTATCTTGTCAGCCTTTTCCGCAACGGCGAACTCGTCTTCGTATCCGCCCACATGGCTGTAAAATGCACCGGGCTTTATCCAGTCCGCTTTGAGAATGGGCTCCTGTCCGCTTATTGCGGTGATGATGATGTCGGAATCCTCAATGGCATCCTTGTAGTTTTCGTGATAAGCGGTAAACTCCACATCCGAATAGAATCTGCTCATCTGCTCGATGAATAATTCTTCGCTTTTCTCGCTGTTGGCAGAGATCTTGCATAATTCGATCGACGGGAACACCTTCTTCATGGCAAGAAAATGCGATTTTGCCTGTTCACCTGTACCGATAAAACCTATGCTCTTTGGTTCTCTGCGTGCAAGATATTTTGCGGCAATAGCACTCATGGCTGCTGTACGCATATTTGAGCAGAGCGTACCTTCCATGAAAGCAACGGGAAAACCGTTTTCCAATTCCGAAAGAAGGATGACTGCACTCAAATTCGGCAGATTTTTCAGATACGGATTCTCAGGGAACACAGATACCCACTTCATTCCATAGATCTTTTCATCGATCAGACCTGCCGGCAGACAGTTGATCCTATCCTGCGTCGATTCGTTGAAGATCACAGATACTTTGTCAGGGAAAATGATCCTGCCTTTAGAGAAATCCACAAGCGTCTTTTCAATAACTTGAATCGCGGAAGTAAAATCAAAGCAACCAGCCTTTATCAGATCCTGCTGCGTAAGAACACAAATATCTCTCTGAAAATTCATTGTTCATACTATCCTTTCTGTATCAAAAATCTCATACGTCATATCATTTCCGTCAGTATCATAGACCTTAAATTTATCAAGAAAATTCTTTATACACGCCTTGAGCTGCTGTGTATCATCACAGAGGATATCTGCCTCCAGCGAGCGCTGATTGACATTGTAGCACCATCCGATCTCATCACCGGCATCGCACCGCTTCCATACAGATACGACCGGATCCGTGGCGGTGAGCTCATCAAGACCGCATACTTTACCGACCTTTCCGGCTTTTACCGTCGGAAACAGAACAGCAGCTCTCTTGCCTTTGATGTTTACGCCGTCTTCAGGAAGCTCAAATCCTTCCGGACATTTGCCTTCCAGTGCGATCCCAAGGAGCACCTTCATAAGGCTGATGTCGTACACCTTGTTGTAGATACGCTCGTAGTCAACACCCGGAAATCTCAGACCGGGATCGAAGAAACGGAAAACTCCGTTATCCACAAATCCCTGCATGAAAATAGGACCGTTCTTGTATCCCAGATTTGTAAACATCTTTATGACATTTTTATGTGCAGTCCTGATATAAAGGTCTGTATGCTTTGAAGGCGATATTGCACAGGCAACGACCTTTTCAAGATGCTTTTCCTCGGAGCCGCCGTAACTGTCAACGGTTCTTACGAGGTACGGCTTTCCGTTTACGAAGAAATAGGTTACCTGGAATTCCTCCGCACCTTTCATATACTTTTCAATGAGGATATCTCCGTTCGAGGATTCAGATTTTGCATACACGATGGCTTTTTCAAGTGCTTCTCTGTCATAACACACTGTCTGCCCTCTCGAGCCTCTGCTGTCCACAGGCTTGACAAAAACCGGATACTCGACCTGATCAAGGTCATTCTCGCTGTATTCAGGAATTATGTCAACTCCGTTCTCCCTGCACATCTGCTTAAATGCGTGCTTATCAGTCATTTTGAAGAATTGCTCCCATGTTCCATAGCAAGGAACACCAAGCTTATTGCTGATCTCGTAGTACGGTCTCTGACAGGGATCGAGCCATGCCGCGATCACGGCTTCCACATTCGATTCTCTGCACTTTTCAACGATTGCATCCACATCCATTATGTTGAGCATCCAACTTTCGTCCGCAATCTTCTTTGCGGGTGAATCCTCCAAATAATCTGTAACAATGGTATACAAGCCCATTTCCTTAGCCGCCTCAACAAGCTTGTAATGTACGCTCGCACCACCCAATATAAGAATTTTTTTCATACTTACGCTTCTTTCTTATGTTTATGCAGTAGTCCTTTAACTGTATTAATAAGATAATCAAAACTGTCAATATGGAATAGCTTGGATAAAACGATATAGATCAAGGCACCAACAGGAACTTGAATTAAAAGTGTAAAAATATCATTTAATCCTATATACTGAGCGCTAAACACTATTGCGCCCATAAATAGTGACAAACATATCTGAGGTAGCATATCCTTTAATTGTTCGAGATAGCTGTAATTCATAAGACGTTTATTCGGCCATGAATTAATAATTTGGTTTATTACACTTGTAAACAGCAGGCTATATGCCATTGCCTCTACACTAACCCACATTGTACAAAGAATTGCAGTTATACCTACTATCTTCTTAATAATTTCAAGAACTAGGAACAAATCGCTTCGCCCCATAGCCTTAATTGCATTTAGATTTGCTGTATGAATAGGATAGAAAGCATATGTAAAACAAAAAATCCTAAGAAAGAAAACACAAGGAAGCCATTTCTCTGTTAGTATAAGATTAACTAAGGGCTCTGCACATACAGCTAATCCGACCATAAAAGGCATCATAATATATGTGCTAGTTTTAATAGCCCTTCGAGTCATGGTTTTTATTTCTGAGGCATTGTCTTGTGATTTTGACATTGTAGGCAGTAATACGCTATCAATTGAAGTATTAATATTAGTGACAATTAATTGTGGAAATTTATTCCCCTGGTTATACTGAGCTAGATCAGAAGAACTATACTTTTTTCCAATGATAAGCTGTGTTAAATCTCTATAAACGGTATCAATAAGACTTGAAACAAGAAGTTTCCATCCAAATGAAAATAGCCCTTTCAACCGTTCAATGGAGAATTCTCTTCTAGGTCGCCATTTAACTGTAATCCATAGAATTGTTGTATCGACAGCCGCATTAAATAACATTTGAGCAACTAATGCCCAAACGCCAAATCCATAATAAGCAAGTGTTATACCCACTATAGCAGCACCAATAGTACCTCCGAGCGTTGAGAAAAAGAATCTTTTAAACAACATATGTCGAGAAACATATGCTTGCTGCACATTTTTGATTCCAGAAATAATCAAAATAAGACTTAATACCCTAACAACTGGGGTCAATTCAGGCATTTTATAAAAAGACGCAATAAACGGGGCGGCTAAGAACATTAATAAGTATAAGGCAGAACACATTGCAAGATTAAACCAAAAAACGCTTGAAAAATCCAAATCATCAGCATCTTTTTTTTGAATTAACGCATTACCCATACCGCTATCAACAAAAACTTGCATGATAGATGTAAACACAGTGACTAATGCAATTACTCCATATAATGAAGGGTCTAGTAATCGTGCTAAAACAACAGAAACTACAAATGTTACGCCTTGGGCTCCGCAACGTTCAAAAAATCGCCACAAAAAATTAGAGGTAACTGTTCTTGATTTGTCATTTTCCATTGTTGCCTCCATAATAATTAATAATATGTTGCCACTGATTATACCAATAATTCGAATCATAATAACCGGGCAGGAATTGTTGAATTACGGCTTCCTTATATGGAACTTTTTGTTTAAACACATCAAAACTTTCATTTCTAAGGCTTTTAGAATTTCCAAAAGGAATCCCTATATATTTAAATGCGCAAGCAATATCTCCATCAGGATCGAGATAGAGCTTTTTATGAAAATATAACAATAGGTTTATGTTACCAAGCGCCGATGAGTTACGCATATCTAAAATAGCAATATCAATGTCATTTATAAATCTCATATACTCATCATAATTAATCCTTTCCCTGATGAAAATACACTTGTCTTTTAGCAGTTCTGTTGCTTTCTGAACTACCTGTTCAATATAGCCTTTATCTCCATAGGGAATCATAATATAAAAAACAACTTTTTCATCTGCAAATCTTGATATATCCTCAATAATCTTTAGATGATTATCGATTTGAAAACCGCTATGACCTATCATTACTTTGAGCACGTCATGATTATTATTTGTATTTCTGAGTTCTTTACGTATTATTTTATACCTATTAGATTCGTCCGGAGGCTTGGGATAAGACATCGGACATGTAGGAAAAGAATCGCCGTATACTTTTTTCACTTTGAGCTCGTCCACCATATTAGCAATTCCTGCAGCAGCAAAGTGTTTGGTTATAAAATGATAAATATAATACGAAACATATCTGTAGCATGTTTTCAGCACACTACTCTGATTTGGAGTAGGAAGATTAATATCATGCCCCCATGTTCTCCATATAATGCGTTTCCACAAAGAAGGATTTAACATCATTAATGCGAACCCACTTGAATGAAGCCCGTGAATAATAATTCTATTCCCTTTTTTGCCGTATTTATTTATCATTTGGACTTCACTTAAATCTGTCGCTATTATATCACATTTATCTTTTTTTGCCTCATACAACTCATTTGAACGAGTAATCCACAAATGATGTCTATATTCTTCATCATTGAAATTGGTACAAATGAAATCGATCAAGTCCTCGACAAATCCAACTCCCATTTGATATGAAATATGAACGAAACTATAATTGTCTTTCAAGCGATTCACTCCTTTGCTTTTTATCAATTATTCGCTTCCTATTACATCTTATGCAAAAACCTAATAGTAAAAATAGTTCTGGTCGTAAATGCGAATAGCTCATCACACCTTGAACTAAAACAAAGGAAACTAGTGCAGTAATAAATAATTTAGAGCTAATATCCTTCTCCTTTATGTATGCCGATAACACAGTAAATAAATACCATATTATTAGAATTGATCCAAGTATATATCCATACTCAAATAATACTTCTAGGTATAATTCATGAGCATTCCAGTGTATAAAAGGCCATTCACCAAATAACCCATATCCGACCAAAGGGCGTTCACGTAGCAAAATGAATAGTTGGTCATATATTTCATCTCTTCCGCTAGTATGAGATATATATTCGCCTGATAAAAGAAAATCTATTACTCGAGTTGACATGTTATTCTGCTTTAAAAGTCTTTGAACAGTTATCAGGAAGTCATTATATATGCTGGTTTTCAACACAATTATTACCACAAGAAATATTGCAAATGATATAGCGATTTTATTTGGTAATCTGAGTTTACTAGAAAAGAATAAACATAAAACACTATGTACACACACGCAGATAATAGGACCGCGTGAGCCCAAACTTAAAGCATATATCACTCCCAACAAGTACATAATAAGATATATTTTCTTTTTTTTAGAAAAATAGTACCCACCAATCATTAATGTGCATAATAGAACAGAATAAGATTGTCCAAGCTCATCAACCACCGTGCTATTCTTCGAAACATACATAAAAGTGAAAACATAACTAGCAACTATCGAAATGCACGACACATTCGCAATAATTCTAAACATATTATCATCGAATTCATTACAGCTTAATCCAATAAAAAAAGCTGGAATACAAAAAGCAATATAGTAAGAATAATTATATGTGATGTATTCTACATTCTGCGGATATATGAGTACCGTCAATAATAAAGCTATTATTACAAAAGCAGGAACAAGTAAATCTTTTGTTTTTACTATGCTCTCATTTTTCTCATGTCGAGCATAATATGCGAGCACTAAAATAATCAGCGGTGGAAGATAAGTTGTAAAAGCTCCAATTATAGGAATTCTTCTAAAAACAGCAAATATATATGTAATTAGAGAGTTCTTACATATAATAAAGCACATCAAAAGTGTATATGCAATGAATTGAGGAGTAGACGCAGTTTTATAAATTGAATCTTTCATTTGTTTACTACCTTTTTAATTGGGTCAAACAAGCGAGTATTTTGAATAGAGACCTTAAAGTGAAGAAGTATATACATTATTTGATACCATCTTTTCATAATCAAACTAAGTATCATTTTTTGATAAATTCCGAGATTCTTAGGCATATGTATATTATTAAGTCTATATTTCTCAATCACTTCTATTTGCCAAGCTAATCTTTCTTTACGAGAAAATTTCATTTTAGGTGAGAATCCCAGTTCAATAGCTTTTATAAAATTAGATATGTATTCAACTTGAATAAGATCATGAGTTGCATGGTCATCTCTATTCCATTGCATAATGGTTTCATTACGAACCTCATATAATCCAGTAACTGCATCAATATAATCTGTAGGATATTTCTCCCACTCTTTTTTTAGATCATTGACAAAATAAGTGTATAATACATCTGTTATAAAATGCACTTTTTTGGCGAAACACATATATCTTCCAATAAAGCCATCATCCTGATGTCGCCTAAGCACTGGATACTTTATTGAATTAAATTTGATAACATTTAAGTCAAAAAGCTTGTTCCATGGAGCACCTTGAATTCCCCATTTATTCATAGTTAAAAAGTATTCACTATAATTCATTCTAATAATATTGGCATCCTGTACTGCTTCTTCATATCTTTTATCCAGAAGTTTTATTCCTCTAGTAGTTACTCGCGAAAATCCAAATACAACTAAATCATATTCACCGCCATTCATAGCATTTACAAGGATTGTAATTGCATTAGGTTCAATATAATCATCCGCATCTGGGAAATAGATATAATGCCCATTAGCTTTTTCGATACCAAAATTTCTCGCTGGTCCTGAACCTTGATTATTTGTATGAAATGCTTTAATTCTGGAGTCCACCTCCATGAGCCTTTGACATTCTACAAAAGTACTATCAGTTGAACCATCGTCTACAATAATGATTTCGATATTAGGATAATCTTGATTTCTAACAGACTCTACACATTTTCTTAGGCTTTTTTCCATATTGTAGACAGGAATCACGATGCTCACTAGTTCCTTCATTAAATAACCTCTTTTTTACACAGCATTAAATACTTGTGATTTTTTAAATCATAGATAAACATTTTCATATTTATCGATATTTGCAAAGAAAAAAAAGCAAAGTTCTAAATCTAATTTTCATAAGCACCCAAATAGGTATCGCTTTTTTGTTCATATGTCTGATGTCAATTTTATAATTCGGGTCAACATTATGTTGCATCCACGTATACTTTTTTATAGACCTCTTTTTAAAATCCTTCCATCTATATGTCTTAGCCATATTCACAATGCATACCATTGTCGAAACAATTATGAAGGAATTAATAGTATCTGCATATTTATCATAGGCGCCAATTTTTTTACATTTATTACGAATATTAAGACTAACATCACTCCATGGATCTAACACACTTGATTGAGATAAGCTATTTGATCTTACGCAATAATTGTACACTGGGCTTTCAACAAAGCCTATAGAATTGGCATAAAGTAAGACTTGAAAACTAAAAAGAGCCTCCTCACCAACGCGATGATCAGAATACATAATGTGATTATTTTTTATTATTTGTCTTTTTACAACCTTTCGGCACCCCCCCATGGAATAGCACTAGTCATTTGATATCTAATCAAATCGTCAATGCTCTTGCTGCGGTATTTTGATATGCTTTCAATGATTCGCTTTTTCTTTTCTACTCTTTGCAAGTCTAAGAATATAACATCTGAGTCATGTTGTTCAATACTTTCGATATAGTCTTTTGACAAATAATCGTCAGAATCCAAGAATGCGATATAATCCCCTGTAGCTTTTGTGATTCCTAAATTTCTCGCCATTCCAGCACCACTATTGTTTTGATAATAATATCGAATTTTTTTTTCATTTCTCGCTATCCTATCTATGATATCCGCAGACTTATCTGTTGATCCATCATCAACAATAATTAATTCCCAATTCGGATTGGTCTGTTTCATAACACTTACAATACATCTCTCAATATATTTTTCCGAATTATAAACTGGAACAATTATAGAAACCATACTTTCTTCCTCCTTCCTTTAAACTGTTCTCATCAATATCAATAGAATCAATTACAAACATCCATGTTTAATTTCCAAAGCTCTCCTAACATATAATCATATTTTTCAGGCTTAATTACATCAAATCCACTACCGTTGGTAAAAGTCATTTCTCCAAAGAATATTCTGCCGTTTATATTGTATAAATCCACTCTTACATGACTAAAACCTTGAGAGAGGATTGAAGCAATCTGTTTCATTTCTGAAAAATTCTGAGGTCGTGGAAGATGAATATCCTTAACTTCATAATACTGATTCCATTCTTGAAAATTCCATTCCATATCATATACATGTCTGCTATGATCTGTATAACGCCCAATATCAACCCAGCAAAAATAAGGAGTTCCATTAAAACACAAAAACTTGTAATCTGGTAGATCCTTTTCACCAGAATCTATAAATTGTTCAGCGACAATCATGGGCTTGATTTTTGAGTAATGTATTTCACATGATGATAGACCAAAATCATAGTTCAAATAATAATTTAATTTTTTTTGTATAATTTTAATTTCCTTAATAGATAATCTATTCTTATCTCGAATGATAATAGCATCACCTGAACCACAATTAGTCTTTAGAACGAATTGATTTGGCAAGCTATCAAAATCTATATCACTTGCATTACTCCATACACCTAACAATGGAATAAGGTGCCTTTCGCCTATTTTTTCTTTTACCCATTCTCGAACTAAGTATTTATCCGACAGTGTTACTTTATCAGGATTATCGTCATATAATTTTTCCCATTGCATCTTTTCTGTATAGGTTACTAGATGACCCCAATCTAGTTTGTGCCCCACCCTTTCTTCATACATTTTTTCAATTCGTCTTTTTAGATCTTCTTTTGTCATGTGAGACATCTTCCATTTAAATATAGCCCTTCTAAGAGAAAGGAAAGAATAATAATAACTCGAATTTCTGATAATGTCCTTTATACTACCCATTTTAAATTCTCCCTTGGTGTGTCTTGAGATTGCAATAAGCTCATTTTTCAACGGCGAATTACTCGCTCGCCTTGTTTAAGACGTTTCATAACTTCATCTCTTGAGATTTCATTAAGATTCCATATATACGGTTTTGATTTTGACTCAAAACGTTCCCATGAAGAAATAACTCTCGCAGGGTTTCCGCCAACAATCACATTGCTTTCATTAATTGATTTAGTAACGACACTTCCAGCAGATACTATAACATTGTCCGCAATTCGAACGCCATACAGTATTACAGATCTTGCACCGATAAAACAATTTCTTCCAATTTTGATTTCTCCAAATAAATCAGTACATGTCGGAATTACTTTACTAATACTGTTGTCATGGGTCACAAATTCCACATTCCCTGCTATTGTTGTTCCTTCGCCAATGCTGATTAATTCAGGCTCGTTAATTGCAATATTGGAATTTATATAAATATTCTTCCCATCGGATTCAAGCATAACCCCTCGCTTAATAAACCATTTGTTCAACGTTTCATTATGTTTATCTCTTCGAATAATTCCAATAATTTTGGCAACATTATACCCGATTTTTGGATTCATTTGCTTAACCTCTCAAAAATTTCTTATAAACCCAATTTTGAACACTTACAGGCATGATATACATACCTGTTTGCGCTATAGCGACTATAGCATAATCTGTAAAGCCACTATAACCCATTTTCCAGAATCTTCCAATCGTAGCGATATAACTCTTTGTGTTATCCCACGATTTTCGTCTTGCAGCCAATTCATCGCTACTACGAAACCACAAAAGAGCCTCGTCAATATTCTCCGCTTTATGTCCTTTAAAGAGCATTCTGCCAAACAAATCAACATCCTGATTACGTTTCAAATCAGCGTATCCGCCTTCTGATAAAACAGCAGATTTCCTATACATAACAGCAGGATGATTAAAAGCCGAACGTTTCTTTGCGTACTCATAGATTGCTTTGGACGTTGTCGGCACTCGGCGCTGTGAAACTACATTTGACTTGTCACCGACAAATTCATCGATGTGTGAGCTCACAATAGATAGCTGCGGTTTCTTCTCAAATCGCCTTAATTGTTTCTCGCAACGATCTGGCTTTGAGATATCATCTGTATCCATTCGAGCAATAAGCTCATTCCGACAAGCCTTGAGCCCAACATTCAAAGCCAAACCTAATCCAAGATTCTTCTTATTCACAACAACATGAAGAAGTCCTGGATATTTCTCCTTGTACTCTTTCACAACCGCATACAACTCATCTGTAAGAGGACCATCCTCAACAAGAACAATCTCGTCTGGTATTACTGTCTGATTAATCATAGAGTCTAAAGCAAGACGAAGATATTCCGGATGTTCCTTTTTGTATAATGACATTAAAACACTGTACTTTTCCATATACTATTATCCCATCACATACTCTTTAGCTTCCTGCTGCTTCTGAGCATATTCGCTCTCACTAACCCTGCCTTCACTCAACAGATAATCGCCATAATCTGCAGCAGTAGCCATATTATCTTGTGTAATACCTTCCTTTTTGAATACCTTCTCTACAGTCCTGAAGATTATCTTTGCATCACCCATAAATGTGATGCCGTTCTCAATATAACCAATATCGTACTGGAGCTTATTTTCCCAAGAGAGACCATTCCGACCATTACACTGAGCAAGACCTGTTAATCCTTGTCTGACTGTATGTCTTTTTCTCTGCTCCGGAGTCATAAACACCATATCTCTAACAAGCTGCGGACGAGGTCCTACTACAGCCATATCACCCTTAATGATATTTAGAAGCTCACCTAATTCGTCAAGGCTGGAGGCCCGGAGATGTCGTCCATACTTATGTAATCTCTGATCATCAGGAAGAAGATTACCATCAGCATCCTTCTCATTAGTCATAGACCGGAACTTTATCAACTTGAATACCTTTTCTTTACCAGTTCTCGGATCAATTCTTCCGGGACGATCCTGCGTGAAGAAAGGATTACCTTTCATATTGATAGCACCAGCGACAATGAGATACAATAACACAGGGCTCAGTGCTATCGTAGCACAGCAGGACAGAAAGCAATCAAGAGGTCTCTTAATGAAACGTTCATAGATACCGGTCGGCTTTCTGAAAAACTTTGCTCCTCGATACTTGATCTCATCAATGCGCTCACCAATGAAAGCAAATACAGAGGCAAGAGCTGCCAATGCTATGATAACTTCTATGATTTTTAACAGTATCTTTATCACTTTCACTCGTCCAACTCCTTGTCCAATTTTCCAAACTTATTTTTGTCAACTCTGTGTTCATGCCACATTTTTCTTAACGCGATAAATAGCCAATATCCTAATAGACTTCCTAATCCATTACATAATACATCATCAGTCTCACATAAGCCACGGCATGTGATATACTGTGTGATCTCGATAATTACTGAGAACAGCATTCCAGCAGATAAGATTAACAGCCAACGCTTATCTTTGAACACAGAAGGCGGCTTGAATCCCTCTGGAAACCACAAGCCGAATGGAATGAAAAACAGTATATTCTTGACATTGTATCCAACATCTTCTTTCCACTCGGGATGTCCAGTCAGCATCTCACGATATGCCCACATGAGCCGAAGATCGGCTCTGTGACTATCTCCGACAGTTCTTGGTAGTAACGTGTAGTAGATGATGAAAATGCAGTAGGCGTTGAATAGCGCAAGTCTTATCTTCTGATGGTTATCAACCAGAAATCGTACAATCTTCTTCACCGAAAGCATCTATGTATTATCTCAATAATCACATCCTGCTGTTCTGCGGTCATCTTGTTATCACTCGGCAAACACAGACCTCTCTCAAAAATATCTGCTCCGACATCTTCAAGATCACCTGCAATATAAGCATTTGTCTGACCTCTGCCATTACCATTAACTGTGATGAAAGGATTCATTCTGTAGATAGGCTGCATATGCATCGGCTTCCAGATTGGTCTGCCCTCTGCATTGTATTTTGCAAGCGTTTCAAGGATTTCAGTCGGGCAACTCTTTCCACTCTCGGAAATATAGAGTGTGTCTTGTTCGCCTCGCACCTGCTTGCACATAGCCTCCCTGTCAACAATCATACAGCTAAGCCAAAAGTTCGGCTCGCTATTTTTCTCATCATAAGGATTCATATGAACAGGAAGTCCTTTGAAACCCTCTTTGTATCTCATATAGATTGCCTTTTTCTGTGCGATATGTTCTTCCAGATACGGCATCTGTCCACGGACAACACCTGCAATGATGTTTGACATTCTGTAGTTGTATCCGATTTCTTCATGCTGATACCACGGAGCAGCCTCACGGCTCTGTGTGGACCATTTTCTCACTTTATCCGCATCAGCCTTATTATCTGTCAGGAACATACCGCCTGAAGACCCTGTGATGATTTTATTTCCGTTAAAGCTGATGATATTGCCAATTCCAAAAGTGCCTGTCTGCTTGCCCTTATATGTCGCACCAAACGATTCCGCAGCATCTTCCACAAGAACAGCACCATGCTTTTCGCAAACCGCCATTATCTCATCAAGCTTTGCAGGAGTTCCATAGAGATGAACGAGAACCACAAGCTTTACATCTGGATAAATCTCAAAAGCTTTTTCAAGTGCAACAGGATCCATATTCCATGTGTCACGTTCCGTATCAATGAAAACAGCCTCGCCATCCTCATATGCAACAGGGTTGACTGTTGCGTCAAATGTCATATCAGAACAAAATACCTTATGTCCCTGAAATGTTCCGCAGTTTGGCTTTGCCTGTCCATAAAGCTTTTCACCTGCAAGTTTGATTGCAAGATGCAAAGCACCCGTACCGCTGGAAAGTGCAACTGCATACTTGCAGCCGATTTTTTCAGCAACAAGAATTTCTGTTTCATTGACATTTTCACCAGCCGTAGTGATCCAGTTCTTCTCAAACGCATCATTTACCCACTTTTGTTCATCACCATGCATTGTTGGCGATGACAGCCAGATTTTCTTTTCAAATGGTTTCATTTTTACACAACCTCCACTCCGAAAAACACATTCTTTCACCCCGTTGGCAGCAGCATCTTCCGATTAAACTCCTCTGGCGTTACGAAAGTTGGCACCATATCGTGCAGCGCCATCACTGCGAGTTCCTCATTGTTTTTCTCTGCTGCATTCCGAAGTTCATGAAGCTTTGCCAAAAACGGCTTTGCGTCAATGTCAATCTGCTTGCCGATAAAAATCAGCTTATTCGAAGTTTTCTGCAAGCCCTCTTCATCCATCAGCAGCTCCTCCCGAATCTTCTCTCCCGGACGAAGTCCGGTAAAGACGATGGGAACATCCTCATAGGGCTTTTTGCCATACATCCGAATCAAATTTTCTGCCAGCGTCAGGATCCGTACCGGCTTTCCCATATCCAGTACAAAAATCTCACCGCCATGGGCAATTGCCGCAGCTTCCATTACAAGACTGACCGCCTCCGGAATGGTCATAAAATAGCGGATGATATCCCGGTGTGTCACAGTCACCGGTCTGCCGCTCTCAATCTGCCGCTTAAACAGCGGAATGACAGAGCCATTGGAACCAAGCACATTGCCAAAACGTGTGGTTACAAATTCCGTTTTTCCGTCGTGCGTCTGGGAAAGATACTGGATGATCATTTCGCAGCAACGCTTAGAGGCACCCATCACATTGGTGGGATTGACTGCCTTGTCTGTGGAGATCATCACAAATTTCTCCGCATCATAAAATTGCGCCAAAGTCGCTGTGTTAAAAGTTCCGATGATATTATTTTTAATTGCCTCCATCGGCGAATCCTCCATGAGCGGCACATGCTTATGCGCTGCCGCATGGAACACAATATCCGGCAAATACCTCTTGAAAATCTGATCCATGCGGTGATAATCCCGCACCGATGCAATCAGTGTCACCAGATTCAAGGTATCCTTATACTCCATCCGCAATTCCTGCTGGATGTCGTAGGCGTTATTTTCATAGATATCCACGATAATGATCTGCTTCGGTGCATACCGTGCGATCTGCCGCACCAGCTCAGAGCCGATGCTTCCGCCACCGCCAGTCACCATACAAATCTTTCCGCTGATGAAATTCTTGATGTCCTGATTGTCAAACCGAATGGGATCCCGCCCCAGCAGATCTTCCACATTGATGTCATGAATCTGCTTCAGGAGTGTACTCTGATTGGTGTCGTTTTCAAAAATCAAATCGCTGAGGAACGGCATCACCTTAATGGGCAGATCCGTTTTAGAACATGCATCCAAAATCCGCTTCCGCTCGTCCTTCAGACAGGACGGAATGGAAAAAATGATCTGTTCGATCTTCATTTGCTTTGCATACTTTTGAATCTCGCTGGTATTTCCCACAACAGGAACACCGCGAAGTTTGGTGCCGATCTTGTTGGGATCGTCATCAATGATGCAAACCGGCTTGTAGGGCGCATCGTTTTGATTGGGAGAGGTATGCGCATGTTTGATCTCTCCCAGCAGGAGCCCGGTGGCTCTTCCACCGCCCACAATCATGGTTCGCTTGTTCTTTGCATCATTTCTGCCGCACTCAACCAGTTCTATAAATGTCTGCTTAAACAGCATACGAAACAGGCAAACCCCGAGAATGGTCATGATGCAATGTAAAATCGGATAGAGCATGGGGATGTGTCCACGGATGACATAGACAAAAATACAGGATGCTGCCATGCCAACGACGATACCATAAACGCAGGACAGATAGTCTTTCCAGCTGAAATAACGCCACATTTTGTTGTATGCCCCAAACATAAACAGGCTCATAATACAGCAAAAGACGCTGACCGTAATGGAAATAACCATGATGTGCTGCGAAACGCCGTGATTCCATAGAGAAAGAACAAAATTCGAAATCAGTGCCGCAACAACAACTATAAAGGCATCTGCAATTGCCAAAATAATTTTTCGGAATCTGAATTTTTGAACCAATTCTTTCATCGACAATCCTTCCTCTCAATTCTTCCAAACAATTCCTATTTTCTTTGCTTTATCTGCGTATAGAGCCAATACCCCACTGCTGTTCCCAGCGTGTTATGAAAAACATCGTCCACCTCACAAAGTCCACGCCCTGTCAGATATTGTGTCAATTCAATGCACACGGAAAACAACGCTCCCACGCAGATCACCCGCCATGGTTTCCGAAACCATCGGAACAGATACGGCAGGAAACCGCCCAGCGGTAACAGCATCACCAGGTTGCCGCCGATTTGTCCCAGCCAGTACCCTGTGCGTGCACCAGAGAACAGTTCCCGCCATTCCCACAGCGGCACAAGCATACAGCGCCGTGTCTCGGAAGTCCGATCAATCAGCGTCAGCCAGAGAACCGCTGCCACATAGAGCACAAACAAGCCCCAGGCAATTCGCCGCATTTTCATTCCACAGTAACGCTTTTTGCCAGATTTCGCGGCTTGTCCACGTCATACCCCTTGGCAACGGAAACATAGTAGCCCATCAGCTGGAGGGGAACCACTGCAAGACTGCCGGCAAACAGCTGGTGGATTTTCGGGATATACACCGTAAAATCTGCGGTATCCTCCATCTCATAATTGCCGTATGTGGTCAGTCCCATCAGGTGTGCCCCACGGCTCTTGACCTCCACCATGTTGCTCACAGTCTTTTCGTACAGGTTCTGCTGCGTCACCACACTGAATACAATGGTTCCGTCCTCAATCAGACTGATTGGCCCATGCTTCAATTCACCGGCAGCGTACGCCTCCGAGTGAATGTAGCTGATCTCTTTCATTTTCAGGCTACCTTCCATGCCAATGGCATAATCGATACCTCTTCCAATGAAGAAAGCATCTTTCACACCTACCAGCTTATTGGCAAACCACTGGATACGCTCCTTGTCCTCCAGGATGCGCTCCACCTTTTCCGGAATGGTATCGATCTCCGCCAAAAGTGTCTGATACATCTCGTCGGCGATCTCATTCCGTGCCTTGGCAAACTGCAGTGCCAGCAGATATGCCGCCACCAGCTGACAGCTATACGCTTTTGTTGTTGCCACGGAAATTTCCGGCCCAGCAAGAGTATAGAACACACTGTCCGCCTCTCTGGCGATGGAAGAGCCAACCACATTGACGATTCCCAACGTGCGAACGCCCTTTTCTTTTGCCAGACGCAGTGCCTCCAGACTATCCGCCGTCTCTCCGGACTGGCTGATGATAATCACCAGACTTTCCGGCACCAGCGTCATCTTCCGATAGCGGAACTCCGACGCCAGTTCCACACGAACCGGCAAACTGGTCAGTTCCTCAATCACATACTGTGCTGCCATTCCCACATGATACGCCGAACCGCAAGCCACAATATACACCTGCTTCAAGTTTCGAATCAGGTCATCATCAATACCATCAAAGTGAATCTCGCCGTCCTTGACAACCGCATGAATGGTATCCCGAATCACCTTGGGCTGTTCGTGGATTTCCTTGAGCATAAAGTGCTCGTAACCGCCCTTTTCCGCTGCAGCTGCATCCCACTTGATCTCAGTTAATTCTTTCTGAATTTCTTCCTGTTCGATGTTATAAAACGTTGCTGTTCCCTTGGTCAGGTGTGCGATTTCCTGATTGCCGATGTAATAGACATTCCGTGTGTACTTCAAAATTGCCGGAACATCAGATGCCACATAGGTTTCGCCGTCCGCCACGCCGATAATCATCGGACTGTCTTTTCTGGCAGCAAAAATCTCGCCGGGATAATCCTGAAACATCAGTTCCAGCGCATAAGAACCTCGAATGCGCAGCATTGCCCGCACCATGGCATCCACCGGACCCTCCTGATATTTCTTATAGTAATAGTCCACCAGCTTTACCGCTACTTCCGTGTCTGTCTGCGAATGAAACGTATAGCCAACCTTGGTCAGCTTTTCTTTCAGCTGCTGGAAGTTCTCGATAATTCCATTATGTACGCCGATGACATTTTTATCATCACTGGAATGGGGATGTGCATTCTGTGCGGAAGGCTCTCCGTGAGTCGCCCAGCGAGTGTGCCCAATACCGCAGTTGCCCCGGACAGCATTGCCATTGTCCGTCATCTCCTGAAGCACCTTGAGCTTGCCCTTTTCCTTGAGGATTTCCGTCTCTCCGTCCCCGTCCCGCACAGCAATACCGGCGGAGTCATAGCCCCGATATTCCAGTTTTGACAAACCGTCCAACAAAATCGGCGCAGCTGGATGATTTCCTGTAAATCCTACAATTCCACACATATTCTCGTTTCCCTTCTTTCCAATTATTGCATATGGCATTCCAACAGACGGTTGGACTTCTCAATAATCTCCGGTCTCACTTTCTTTTGCAGAATCTCAAAGTTCGGTTTTCGATCTGTTAGATTATGACAATCAGATCCGAACAAAAAAGGGAGTTCACGCTTGATGACCTCCTTGGCGATCCGCTTTTGAGAAAAGCTTTGAAATGCTTCTATATTGATTTGCAAAACTGCATCGAGCTGCAACAAATGTGCTGTCTGTTCCCTGTTGTACCAGTTCAGATACCGATGGACATGGGCAATCACAGGTGTCAGGCGGTATGTTATGGCGATATTGTCGATTTCCTCTTCCATCCACTCCTGATACGGGGCATAAGGCAGTTCCAGCAAAATCAAGTCTGTACCCTGAATCGCCAGCTTTTCAATATCCGGCGTATCACTTAGACCTTTTTCGATTGCCACTTCTGCGCCCAGAAAGATGTTCTGCACCGCTGGGTTTGCCGCTTTCAGCTTTGCAAACTGCCGCTGCCGTTTTTCCAGATATGCTGCGACACTCTTCTCCCGATGCCGGTAAAAATGCGGCGTTGCAATGCTGTGTTCCACGCCCTGCTGCCGCAGGGGCGCC
>OKVF01000805.1_pt1 | contig 30434 bp, 24 predicted proteins | sample 1604831 | NCBI WGS metagenome assembly OKVF01 (sample SAMN01760980, study PRJEB22395) | human gut metagenome
AAAAATATGTATAGTGGGCGGTCAAACACATTAAAAACATAAAATTAACGAAAAAAGGTCTACATACCCATGAGAAAAAGCGTTGAAGAAAGCAAAATCTTCAACGCTTTTTTTACCTTAACAACAGAAAAATTCAAAGTATGAAGTATTGACATTATGTGTATAATATAATATAATCAATATTAAGGAGGTGACAGTATGAATATTTTTAATGAATTATCCGCAAAATTTAATACCGATGAGCCGATACTTATCGAGGATATAGAAAAAATGTATCCGCAGCGTTCACGCCCTTGGATTGATAAAGCAATCAAAACTTTAGTTGACAGCAAACAGTTAAAACGATTTTCAACAGGTGTTTACTACATTCCGAGAAAAACGGTTCTCGGTGATTCCGTATTAAATCCGAGAAAGGTTATAGCAAAAAAATATATTCAAAATTCGCAAGATATATACGGCTATCTCGGCGGCACCTCCCTGTTAAATTCATTTGGACTTACGACGCAGGTACCGAATGTCATTACTGTCATTTCAAACAACGAATCAACCCGTGGAAGAAAAGTAGAAGTCGGTAACCAAAGCGTATATCTCTGCAAACCGCCGACAAAAATCACTAAATCAAATTTCAAAACGCTGCAATTTTGCGAACTCATTAGGTTGATTGACCTTGATAAATTAGACAGCATAGAAATAAAAAATCTTGAAAATTACATTAAAGAAAACAATATTTCACTCTCATCCATCAGCAAATACTGTTCCGTATTTCCCGATTCTGTATCCAGAAAAATATTAGGAGGCCCGTTAATTGAAAAACTTGCTCAATGATAAAGAAGTATTCAACGACATTTTAATTGCAACATCAAATGCTTTAGGTATTGAAATGGCAATCGTTGAAAAAGACTATTATGTTTCTTTATTGCTCAAAGAAATCAATAAAAACTATCCCGATATTATTTTTAAAGGCGGAACTTCACTGTCAAAATGCTATAAGATTATCAGCAGATTTTCTGAAGATATTGACATTGGTATCAATGCCGACAAAGCTACCGAGGGTATGCGTAAAAAGCTGAAAATTGCAATTAAAAAATCAATTGATGATTTAGGTTTACAGCTTGATAACGAAGAAGAAATAATGACAAGAACTTATTTCAACAAATACCAAGTCACCTATCCGATTATTGATGATACTTTTATAACCATCAAGCCGTATTTATATGTTGAAACCGCCGTGTTTATGAAGCCATTTCCGTATGAAATTAGGAAAGCAGACACCTATATTTATCGCTTTTTGAAACAGTAAAATTTAGATGCCATCATCAAAGAATATGACTTAGAGCCGTTTGAATTAAAGGTGCAAACGCTCACAAGAACATTTATTGATAAGATTTTTGCCATCGGTGATTATTATTTAAACGGCAATAAAGAACGCACATCAAGGCATTTGTACGACTTATATAAACTCATGCCGCAAATCACATTTAATAATGATTTTTATGCATTATTTGATGAGGTCAGAGAAATTCGTTCAACAGATTCAGCCTGTCCGTCGGCAAAAGATGACCAAAACATTAAAGATATAATCAGCAAAATCATAAATGAAGATTACTTCAAAAAAGATTATAATGAAGTCACCTCAAAATTATTGTTTGAGAATGTTGATTATAAAACCGTGAAAAATAATTTGGCAGAAATTTATAACAATTTGAAAGATTAAGCTTATAGGACTAAAAAGCGTTGGAGGAAATAAAATCTTCAACGCTTTTATAATTGAAATAATTATACTTTGTGGTATAATTAAAAAAGTAAATGGAGTATTGACAGATATGATTAGGAATTTGCAGAAAACAGATATAAATCAGGTTTCTCATATATGGTTAAATACCAATCTTAAAGCACATTTTTTTATTCCTGAACAATACTGGATAAGTAATTATGAATTTGTGAAAGAAATGTTGCCTCAATCGGAAGTCTATGTATATGAAAATAACAACAAAATTCAAGGCTTTATAGGTGTAAAAGATGATTATATTGAAGGTATTTTTGTCGCTGATGAAATGCAGTCTCACGGCATAGGTAAAAAATTGCTGGATTATATCAAGAATAAAAAAGCCAAATTACAATTAAATGTATATCAAAAAAATGTCAGGGCAATATTGTTTTACCAAAGAGAAAGATTCATTATTCAAAGTGAGCAGTTGGACGAATTGACCGGCGAAAAAGAATATGTAATGAACTGGGAATCAAATTTTGAAAGGTAATAATGTGTAATGCGTGTTATATCTTTCGTCAGGTATGCTTGAAAAGGTGAAAAAAGTAAATTGGAATAAGCAAAACAGAAATGAACACTTTGTATTCTTTTGCATTAACGGCTATACGGAAAAAATGCAAAACCTTGCAAAACAAAATTCAAATATCGTTTTGTACTGAAATAAATACAAATCTTGTAAAACGGCACTGATGCTTAATTAAGCATTGGTGCTGTTTTTCTTTTCACCATGAAAGAAAAAAGCCTTTACCTTTCGGCAAAGACTTTGTTTGTATGAGAGTCAATATTTTTTGGTGTTATTTGCTTTTCTTTTTTGCCTTGATAACGCCTTTTATCGTTTCAATGCCGTGAATGGTACCCACAAGCGGATGATAAAGCATAATTCTCGGCCCTGAATAGCGCATAACCTCTTTTATTTTTGAACGCATATCGGGTTTGTAGCAATGGCAGGGACATTGCGAGCAGAAGTTTTTATCGTTTCCCCAGCGGCAATGGTCAAGCCTGAAAAGCGCATAATCAGTAAGTTCTTGGCATTCCTTGCAAAGAGTTCCTTTTTTTGATTTATGCACACCGTGACAATAAATTTTTACCATTTCGGGTAACATTTCTTTTTCTCGTGTGATTCTGTCTTTTTTCATGATAATCTGCCTCTGTAAACGGTATAAGCTTCGTCAGCGATTTTTGCCGTTGACTTTCTGTGAGAAACCAAAACAATGCTTTTGCCGTGCTTTGCTTCGTTTATGGATTTCAAGATATTGCCCTCGTTTAAGCTGTCCAAATTGCTTGTGGGTTCGTCAAGCATAATCATAGGAGAGTTGCAAAGGAACGCTCTTGCAAGACCTATACGCTGTTTTTCACCATCAGAAAGCAAATCACCGAGTTCGCCTACATTTGTGTCGTATCCCTTAGGCAAAGTCATTATAAAATCGTGAATTGAGGCTTTTTTTGCGGCAATTTCAACTTCTTCTCTTGTTGCGTTGTAATCTGCAATTTTAATGTTATTTTCAATCGTATCGTTAAACAATTGAGTTTCTTGGCTTACAAGGCTCTGATTGTTACGAAGTGATGATGTTTTAATATTTTTAATGTTTTCACCCGACATATCAATTTCGCCGCTGTTTACATCCCAAAAACGCATCATAAGTTTAAGCGCAGTCGATTTGCCCGAACCGCTCGGTCCGTTTATAGCAATGATTTTGTTTTTTGGAATTTCCATATTGAAATTTTCAAGAATTTGCTCTTTGTCATATGCAAAGCCTACATTTTTACATTCCATACCATCAAATTCAACTTCTTTGCCGCTGATGTTTTCTTCAACAACAGGGCTTTCATCAAGAATTGACAGCACTCTTTCGCCGCTTGCAAGGGTGTGAGTCAAATTGCCTGCAAGGTTTGAAAGTGCGGCAACCGGACCAAATGAACTCATCATTGCAACGGTTGAAACAATAAGTCCGTCAAATCCGATTGTGCCCTTTTGGTAAAGGCAAATTGCAACTAAAAGCATTGTGATTGAAAAGAATATAATGGAAATATCCGTAATTGAAATATTATGCCCCTCAATTTTCTTTAACTTCTTTTGAAGTGAATTAAGCTCATCGGTTTTTTCGTTCATTTCGTTAAGACGGGTATCGGTTGAATTGTATCTGATTGATTCCAAAAGTCCACGCATACTGTCAAGCACATAACCGGAAAGTGCACCCGAATTTTCACGATAGGTCATACCGATATTTTTGTTAAATTTAGATGATACAAGCGGAATAATAATGCCGACTGTAATGTAAGCCGCAAGTGCAACAAGCATAAGCCAACTACTGTATCTTCCGATAAATATCAGCATAACAAGGCTTGTTAAAAACGCAATACAAATCGGTGAAATCGTGTGAGCATAAAAAACTTCTAAAAGCTCAATATCACTTGTTATGAGCGATATCAGATTGCCTTTATCTTTACCTTCAAGTTTAGCCGGTGTTAGCCTACGAAGTGATTTGAATACTTTATCACGAATAAGTGCAAGTAATTTGAATGCAATATAGTGGTTGCACGCTTGCTCGCCATAGTGTAAAAAACCACGCAAAACCGCAAAAATAATAATGCAAATACATCCCGTTTTTATTGCAAGTCCACCGTTTATACCTGCAGCTGTAAGCAGCGTCATACTGCCAAGCACCGTAATTTGAATAGCACACAAAAATCCCGTAACGCCGAGTATAACTGCAAGTACCATGAAGAAAGCAAGCGGCTTAACAAGTTTTATCAACCGCATCATAATTTTGAAACCTGATTGTTTTCTTTTCATTACGCTTCCTCCTTTGCATATTTTTCAAGTTCTGCTTGAGTGGAATACATCAGCTTGTATTTTTTATTAAGAGACATAAGTTCAGAATGCGTACCGCTTTCCTCAATTTTTCCTTTATCAAGCAGAAGAATTTTATCACTGCCCACCACATTTTCAAGCCTGTGGGAGATAAGAATAACGGTTTTGATTTTAGCCATATTGTGAATAACGGCCATAATGTCGTTTTCGCTTTCGGCGTCTATGTTTGAAGTTACTTCGTCAAAAACATATATCGGTGTGTTGTGAAGCAAGGCTCTTGCAATGGCAAGCCTTTGCCTTTGTCCGCCCGAAAAATTGCTGCCTTGTTGATTAAGTTTAGTATCAAGTCCGTCTTGCTCACTTAAAAATGACCAAAGGTTTACCATTTTCAATGCTTCAATCATCTTTTCGTCACTTGCACTTTTGTCGGCTATGAGCATATTTTCCCTAACCGTTCCGGCAAAGATGTAGGAATTAAAGTTTACGGCAGTGATGTTGTTCATAAGTGTTTTTTCATCAATATCTTTTATTTCAACACCGCCGATTGTTATACTTCCGCTGTATCCCTTTGTTGTGCCACAAAGTAAAGAGGCAAGCGTGCTTTTGCCGCAACCCGATTCGCCTACTATGCTTATAAGTTCGTGCTTTTTAAAGGTTGCCGAAATATCGTTAAGTACGGTTTTTTCGCCGTCATAAGAAAAGGAAAGGTCTTTAATTTCGATATCCCCGTCAAGATTTTCAGGAATCTTCGCTCCGTGTTCGTCCTCTTTTGTATCAAGCAACTTAAAGAGTTTGTCGCTTGCCGCCATACCGTTCATAGCCACATGAAAAAATGAACCGAGAAGCCTGAGTGGCAAAAAGAAATCAGCCGCAAGCATAATGATTAAAAATGCCTGAGGTAAAGTGATTGTGCCGTTTTTTACCTGAATGATTGCAATTACTACACCTACTGCACTTCCTGCATATGCAACAATATCCATAACGCTTACGGAATTGAGTTGCATTGTAAGAACTTTCATAGTAATTCTTCTGAATTCTTCGGCTTTTTCATTCATTTCAACATTCTTGCGTTCATCCGCCTGATAAACTTTGAGTGTTGTTAAGCCTTGGATATTTTCAAGGAAAGTATCGCCGAGGTTTGTGTATACTCCCCAATATTTGCTAAGAAGTCTTTTTGCGATTTTTTGAACTGCAACAATAGAAAGCGGAATAAGGGGTACACAAATAAGAAGCACCACCGATGCTTTCCAGCTTACGAACACAAGCACGGAAAAAAGCGTTATCGGTGCAAGCATAGCAAAGAAAAACTGCGGCAGATATTTGCCGAAATAAAGTTCAAGCTGGTCTACACCCTCAACAAAAACCTGAAGCACCTCTGATGTTGATACCTTTTCGCTGTAAGATGCGCCCATTCGTGCAAGCTTTTTATACATTTTTTGTCTAAGCACTTTTTTTACTTCGCTTGAAGCAAAAAACGCAGTCTGAGAACTTGCGTATCCGCAAAGATAGCGCACAAACATAACCGCCGCAATTGCGCCCAAATAAGGCAAAAGTCCTTTAAAATCAAACGCTTTACCGTCGAGAATTTGCGCAAGTAGATTTGAAAGAATGAAAATCATAACGATGTTTGCAACCGTTTTCAACCACTGCGCAAGAACTGTTAGGGCAATGTACTTCTTTGAAGAAGGCACTTGCTCTATAAGTCTTGTTTTAATCATTTCTTTTCTCCCTCAATTAAGTTATTTATCCAAAAATTCATTTGCGAGGCGGTAATCGCCTTGCCGTGATATTTTACCGTTTTCCATAATCAGCACTCTGTCTGCAAGAGCACCGGCACATCGTTTATCGTGTGTTACGGTAACAATTGCCGTGCCGAGGTTCTTGTTTATTTTATTTACGGTTTCAACCGTTTTACAAAGATTTTTGTAATCCTGACCCACCGTCGGCTCGTCAAGAAACAGTACGGTCGGCTCGCTTGCACAGACGGCAGCAATGGAGGCACGCCGTTTTTGCCCTTCGGAAAGTGATTGCGGATGCCTCTGCTCAAGTCCCGAAAGTCCAAAGGCATTTATCATTTCCTTTGCTATTTCCTCGCTTTTTGCCTTAAAGGAAATCTCGCTTAAAAGCGTTGGCATAAAAAGCTGATAGGTTGGATTTTGGTAAACATACCCCACCTTTGAAAACCATTTGTTGTTTGCTTTTTTGCTTTTTGTTATTGTTTGGCTCAGTGCACCGTCATTCGGCTTATTCAGCCTTGCAAGCATGCGCATAAGGGTGGTTTTTCCGCATCCGTTTTCACCGAGCAAAACTATTCGTTCACCTGCCCGAATTTCAATATCAAGCCCATCTATAATATTTCTGTCGCCTGCGGCAAAGAAAAGTTTTTTGCCTTTTATAAGCACTTCGCCGGGCAAAGAGCCGTCGGCATGAGGAATTGTTTTTATTCCGCTGTTCAAGTCGTTTATATCCGTGCTTGTAAAAAGCTGTTTGTTTTCGATTCGCATAACTTTATCTATGTAGTTTTTCACAACATCAAGCCTGTGCTCAACTATTAAAACGGCATATCCGCTGTTTGCCAAATTACGAAGTGCTTTCAGCAAAATATGTGCTGTGTGAGTGTCCAAATTTGCAAGCGGTTCGTCAAGAATAATGATTTTTTGCTCCATCGCAAGGGTAGAAGCGGTTATCAGGCGTTGCTTTTGACCACCGGAAAGTGTTTTTGTTTTTGCGTTTTTTTCTATTTGCATAAGCGTTGTGAATCGTTCAACGCGTCTGTTGATTTCTTCGGACGTAATATTCAGATTTTCGCAGCCGAAAGCGATTTCTTCGTTTACTAAATCATAAATAATTTGTTCGTCCGCATTTTGAAGCACAGTGCCGATTAGCTTTGAACGCTCGCTGATTTTTAGCTTTGTAACATCCTTGCCGTCTATTTCCACACTGCCCGAAAATTCGCCCGAATTAACGAACGGAATAACACCGTTTATTATTGAAAGCAGAGTGCTTTTTCCCTCGCCGGAAACGCCCGATAAAAGCACGGTTTCTCCGTATTCCACGGTGAGATTTATATTTTCAAGCACATTTTCTTTAGCACCGTCATATTTAAAAGAAACTTCTTTCAGTCTTATCGCTATGCCCATATCACAACACCTCCGCCTGCGCAAAGCACGATAACACAGGCAAGAAATACGAAATCCCTTGCTTTTGTTTTTATTACTTTATATACCGAGCTTGTACTGTCATCAAGTGTAAATGCCCTTGTTTCAAGCGAAAGGGAAAGAGTATCCGATATTCCGATGATTCGCATAACGAGTGGAATAACAAACGCACGGTAAATGCAACTCGGTCGGTACCAATTCATATTTGCACCTCTGACCTTCATCGCCTCCCAGATCTGCTTTATTTCACCCACTAAAACCGGAATAAATTTAAGTGTTACAAGCATGCCGAGCGTTATAACTCTCGGGCATTTCAGCTTTGCAAGACAGCGTGTCAGATCACAGGGTGATGTGCTTACCATCGGCACGGCACACAATCCCAAGAGAATCATTCTTAAAAGTGTTTGCCAAAATGCGTCCAAACTTCTGTTTGTCAAAAATGACAGACCGCCTATAATAAGTCCGCAAATCGCCATTGCAACGGTCATTTTCCATGTGCTTTTAAAAAGACCGAATGCCGAGTAAAGCACAAAAATTGCCATGGCAAAAGCAAAAGCCAAAAGATTTTTGGAAAAAAGCATTCCGAATATCAGCACTATTACGGAAACTGAAAATGAAATCAGCGGATAAAAAGGCTTTTTAACCTCAAATGTTTCAAGCATTATCATCTTCTCCGTACGGTTTTAATTTGCCTGCCTTTTGAAGTTCTGCGGCGATTTTCATTCCGATTGCCACACCCAAAAATGCCAATGCAATTGTGCCGATTGATGTTAAAACAGAAATTTTCGGATTTGCTGTAAGCTGATCGTAACTTTGCCCGTTGAGCCAAAGACTGAACAGAACCGAAATCGGCAGTGAAAACGGCATATATATTCCCGTTGTAACGAAAACGGAAACTTTCTTTTGATAGCCTCTGAAAATCAAAAGCATAATTAATTCCGCTATGATTGCGGAAACAAAATTGTTAAAAAACATAACCGTGGAAAAGAAAATCAGCGGTGCGCCCGAAAAAAGTCCGATAATTGTGAGAGCACCCGGCTTTCTTACTTTCATAAGTCCGATTGCAACGAAAATCGAATAAATCGGTGCGGCTGCCATGTTACGCAGTCCGAAAACGGTGGTGTGCATAACAAGCGGCATCGTTATTCCGCCGCACAATGTCATCGCTGCGGATAAGACAGCCAAAAACACAAAATCCTTAACTTGAAATTTCTTAAATATTTTTTTCATACTTCGCCCTAATCAGTCATGTTTATTTTTCTTGATAACAGCGGTCATTACAAGCACAAATGCAACCGCACCCACTGCGCCGCAGGCAATGGCGATCGGAACTTTTTTATTTTTAACCGTTTCCTCTTTAGGCTCGGTTGTGGTTGGTACTGTTGTAGTAGTTGTCGTTGTGGTGGTAGTAGTGGCTTTTTTGGTGGTAGTTTCTTTTTTTACATCTCCGATTTTTTTTGCACTGTCGTAATCTATTTTAATTCTTGCAGAAGGTGATAAAGGCATAGCCGAAGCGGCAAATTTTACGCCGACAAATCCATTGTCGCTCTTAATCGGAAATTCAAAAGCCGTTTCATATTCAGTGCCGTCAATTTCAACATTATTCTTTTGCTCAACTTCTACTGTGTCGCCCTCAACAGAGCCGTCCTTGTAATACCAAAACTGCATATCGCTTGTTGTTTCGACAGGAGCTATTGTAAGCGTTTTTTCATCACCGTCAACTGTAAGAAGTGCGGTGTGAACAATATAGCTGTCGCCCATAGATGTTCTTTCTTTTTCTGCGTGCCACATTTCAATCGGCACTTCGTAAACGCCATCCTTGCTCGGACCCATTGCAAACGCACAGAATGAAGTGCTGGTAAGTGCAAGTGCAAAAACTATTGCTGTCAATGAAATCGATAATTTTTTTAACATATTTGTCCTCCGTATTTTGTTAGCCATTCCTAACTTAATATTAAAATTTTTGGTTAGCATAAGCTAACCGCAGTTATTCTATCAAATGACAAATAAAAAGTCAATATTTAAAACTATAAAATAAGTAAAATTTGGCGCATTGCACCGCCTGCATTTGATAGACAGTTTGAATAATAAGTAAATTTTCAAAACGCCATATTTAAGCCACTTTCGAGACTCGAAAAATATGTATAGTGGGCGGTCAAACACATTAAAAACATAAAATTAACGAAAAACCTACATACACATGAGAAAAAGCGTTGAAGAAAACAAATCTTCAACGCTTTTATAATTATTAACACAGATAATCAGTCAACGCCGAGAGCTTTGTAAACCGCATCTTCAGCACTTGAATAAAAAATCATATTAAAACAACCAATCAATTCCGCCGGAACCGTTGAAAGATCCGCAGCAGATGTAATAGGAAGAAGTACTTTTTTCGCTCCGCTATCCAAACAAACCTGCAAACTGTTAGCAAGTTCATCCGCCTTAATAAGTGTTCCTGCAATGCTAATTTCACCAAGAACTGCAAGACTGCTTGCAACAGGTTTACCTAATGCCACCGAAGATAAAGCAATCAGTGTTGGCAATGCCAATTTGTCTGTCATTCCAATGCCCTGCAAGTCTTGGTAATTGATGATATAATCCTTTGTCGTCGTACTAATAGAGCCACTGATACTATTAGCATTTGCTTTTAAGAAATTAAATGCCGTATTTGTAGCTTCTTTGCATTTACTGTCTGAGCCGAGACCGGAACGCTCAAATTTACCATTTCCAGCCATCATCTGTGATTCCAGTCTAAATACTCCGAGCATACCTGATTTTCCTTGTGCAACAGTATATACTTGACCCGGATTGCACATTCCTTCCGGAATCAGCTTTCCACCGCCTTGCTCCGGGACAGACACATAGAATTCCTCAAATGTTTCATTATCAATGTATGAGAAATTAACATCATAGAACTCCATACCACCAAGTTTCTTTAACTGTTCTTTTACTCTGCGACGCATCTCAAGAGAAATCCTTAAGATTTCTTCCAGTTCTTCTTTTGTATATTCTCCGTCAGGATAAAGCAGCTTGATAAATCCACCGACCATTTTTCTAACAGCAATTGTGTCACGCTGATTTAAGTTCTTTCCAAGACGGAAATATTTATCCAAGGCATCGCCATATTGTTCTTTACGAAGTTCTCTGATAAACTCCGCAAGATAATCGCTAATAAAGCCATAATCATCTGTGAAATGCTGAGGTCTGAATTTCGGTATTTCCCATCCCGGAATATAACAGTGCATACGATCAAGAAACGCTGTATCGTTTCCCATTACTGATGGAAAAGGTGCAAACAAACTTGATGTTTTCAATAACACATCAACACTTTGATTTATATTTCCGACAAATACCATCGAGGCAGAAGCTGATTTTTCTTCTTTTCCACGAGCAAAAGAGCCAGATGCCATATAGTCTTTCATTATCTGGATACCGTCTTTATCCTTGAAATTGATACCTGCAACTTCATCAAAAGCTACACAATCCCAAAGACCGACAAGTCCGACTGTTTTTCTTCCCATATTGTAAAACAAATTGGCAACTGTAGTTTGACCACCGGATACAAGAATGCTATTTGGTGAAATTTCTTTATATAAATGAGACTTACCTGTACTTCTCGGACCGAGCTCACACAAATTAAAATTATTTTCTACGAGCGGTAACATACGTGCAAGAAGCAACCACTTTTCTCTTTCGGTCAGTGTGTTCGGTTCCATACCGATAGAACGGAGCATTACGCTTATCCATTCATCTTTTGTAAATGCCTTTCTCCCTTGTTTCAATTCATTGATGTCAACGTGTGGCATCTGAATCGGTGTCAGTTTACGGATATGGATAGGAGAAGCATTTTTATCTTCCTCTATGTATTCATATTCAAGTTGAACAATACACCAAATGCCACCACAGAGTAAACGGTCATACTTACTTGGATATTCTTCTGATATTGGAATAGCTTTAATTCCAAGATTAGAAAATTCTGCCTCGTAGGTATCTTTTCTAATATTAAGATTAACCGTAATCTTATCAATGACAGTATGACTTCCTCTTTGACGGAGCAGGGAAAGAATTTTCTGTGCTTCGTCTGGTCGTACATAATTGTCTGCCAATATTCTTTTTACATTTGCCACACCATCTTCAATAATTGACGGATCATCCGAACTACAATATTGTCCAAGAAGAAATTCAAGAACATAAACTGGTACGTTAGCACCCTCTTTAATTGATTTGGTCAAGTCCTTGCGAACTATTTTCCCATCAAAGCAGGCACGAAGTTTTTTATTTATTTCTTCATTAGGACTGAGTTCTAATATACTATTAAATTCGTCCATATTTACCTCCCGCATTATTCAAAGAAGCCGAAGTCATCGGCAAAAGCTATATCCATAATAATTTCGTGACGGAGAACTTCAATATCGTTCTTGTCATCGTATGCAACCAAGTAATACCTTTGAGCCCTGTTGTACTTCTTGTTTTTGAAACTGAAACGCAGTCTGAACATACGCTTTGCAGTATCCTTGTCTTTTTTATCAGCAATAACGATATTTTCGTTAGAAATTTTCTCGTTGTTTTCTGATATGAAGTAAACTCGATAGGTTGTTTCCTTAACCACATCGCTGACCGGTTCTGTCTGAACAAAGTCAAGAGTGGTAATCAAGTTAGTTATCTTTGTTGTAAGGCTTACAAGGGCGATTTCTGCCGTACTTGTTTCTTTCTTGCCTTTATCTACTTTCACATCAATCATTGGTACAAACATTTCCTGCGGCGAGCAGCCACCGTGAACATAATTCTGTCCTGCACCGGCAACCTTGAAAATATCCGAGGCAAGAGGAAACGATACAATACGCTCATCGTCATTGCCAAGTACCTTACCAACCGTTGTATGGCAAACACCGTCTGCCTTGATTTCTTCGGCAGATATGGAATAACGCTGTCCAACGCTGTTTGATTTTGAAGCAGCTCCGGCAATCTTATCTGTTGACTGAATTTTATCTCTCTTATAAATAAATCCGTGGTCTGCCGTCACAATGAAATGCAATGTATTTGCCTGCGATGTAATCCTCTTTATCAAAGTATAAATCTCTTCAATTGCTTCTTCACAAGCTGTAAAGACTTCATTCTCAGAAGCCGCTTTATCTCCACGGGCATCTATCTGATTATGATAAATATACACAACATCCTGTCCGGTAAAGATAGAACGAAGGTCAGCCTGCTTCATTGTTTTGAGAGAGTCAAACTGAACACACTTGCTGTTAACTTTATACTCTTGCAGTATTGCTTCTCGCTGTTCGGTTGAAGCACACATTTTTCCGTCAACAAGCACCTCATAAGAATCACTATACTCAATCGTTCTATGAGGAAGGAGAGAAGCCATTCCAAGCGGAGTGTAGGACGGAAGTACACCTTGCATTGCTCCAATAGAAGCATTGCACTTCTCATCTGCCTGCATTTTTTCAAACAGCGTATGTGCAACCTCATAGCGGAGTGCATCGGATATAATAACAACTACTCTGTCCTTTGAGTAATTGATATGTCTTGCAAAGAAATCTCTCTGCAATGTAAGTCCTGTTTCTCCGTCTGCATCTGCAAGCTCATTGTTCCAGTTCACTGTAATCCGATTCAGATACTCATTCGTATAGATATTCTCAACCAGTTCCCTGATTTTTTCAAACTGTGTGGTATCTTCCAATTTGTCAAAGTAAAAATAGAAGTATCTATAATAACGGTCAATCTTATATGTTGACTCCATATATTCCTTAACCAAGTTTTTGATACCGCTGACTGGCTGATACTTACCTTCAGCAATCATATCAAAGGCATTTTGAAGAATGAAATACTCGCTGCGGAAGTTCTTTCCAAAATGCCCTTTCCTGCGTTCTACACAAAGCTCCGGAATCGTCTTTCCATTCAACTTTGCTCCTATATCCTCATTCTCAAGTCTGCCGATAATCCAACTAATCAGAAGCTTATCAACACCTGCAAAGATATTGCAATCTACAAGTGTTTCTATTTCCATCTTCTCAAGATAATTCTTACCGTTGATTGCATTATAGATAATCTCTGAAATCTCATCAAAACGTGTACCATACAGATAACTGTTCATCAAGTTATCCATAAATGCAATGATATTACCGGATTTATAAGAAATAAATGGTTTCCAAGCCTGCGGCATATCCGTATGAATACTCTTAGCTGCATAAGTAACAAACATCGTGATAACGAGTTTTTCAAGTGTCGGCTTTGGGTCATTATATCCAAATGCCACATCTGCCTGCTGCCAGAATGCAGAAAGCAAATCATACTTCTCAAACTCAGCCAGATATTTGTTATCCTGCAATCCATCATCCGTCAAAATTGAACGCAATACTTCCTCAAAAGAAGCAGTCTTATCCTTGCAAAGCACACTCATCAAAGCAACTTCTATCGTACTTCTGTTGAAATTTTCTATTTCCAAATCATAGAATTTCTGAGTCCGTTCTTTATTTCCAAAAAATTTTATGTATTGCTGAATTACAGACTTGTATCGTTCATCAATACCCAAATCAAGCGCAAGCAAAGAAGCACGGTCAGCAAAAAATTCTTTGGAATATCGAATTGTATCTGCAAGATGGTTGTCCCTTGTACTTGGTTTTGCAAAAGGAGCGTACACAAGGTAATTGGTTGTCGTATCCTCTCGTTCTAAGAAGTATTTGATATAGAATTGGTTGTCCGGCTCAAGATGCAGAGCCTTTGCATTTTCCAGTTCTATACTGTCAATATCCTCCTGAAACTCCGCATTGGCATCATACCAAAACACAAGTTTACGGACATCGCTTGCAAACTCACTATTTAATTTGTCTGTAATCTGTTTTAAGTTTAGTTCTGCCATAATATCTCCAGTTATCGATATGTCAACATATTTTCTAAAGCAGTAACCAGTGCATCAATAGAACCTCTTTTATGTTGATTCAAGACCCCATCTGCATTTTCATCTGGTATAGCATCTGCTACTATCGTTTTTACTTTCTTTTCAATTGTTTCAGTCCATCTCTGTCCTTGTGACAAGAATGCGTCTTTAACATTATCCGACCATTTTTTTGAACCCCTAAAAGTTGCTACTGATAAATCTACTGAAAATCTATCTTTTATTTTTTCAATATAAAAATCCTTGTTCAAGCAATCTTCAAACTCAGCCTGTGGGTTTCCATTACAAATAGTGTATTTTATATCCGCTTCTGTCAGTAAACCTTTTTCAATTGCTTTATCGCCAGCACTAATACCCGCATCGTCATTATCAAGAAAGACAAAATATTTACAGACAAAACTTCTAAGCCTATTCAGTTCGTAATTTAAGTTACTTGCTCCCGACAGTGGTTGAATGACAAACGTATTTTTGTTTAATGCCTCTTTTAGTGTCGGACTTAATGATTTTAAGATTTTTGTCAATGCGATTTTATCATCTTCGCCCTCAACAACCAAAACATGACTTGCATTGATAAGATTATCTTCGGGCAACACTCCTAAGATATCTCTAATTTCTTTTATGGATTTTGCTGGTTTAGCAGTTCCTTCATTTACAATAACATTTTCGGATACCGAATTTCTTTGCACAAATAATGGGTTGTGTGTTGTAATAACTACCTGATGATTTTCTGACACTCCGTTAATGACACTAACCAAACTATGTATTGCATCTGGATGCAAATGCGATTCAGGTTCCTCAATAGCAATAATTGAAGCTCTTCCTGTTGGACTCATATTTTTTAGAATCGCTAAAGAAACCAAGCTTTTTATTCCGTCTCCTTTGCAAGAAATGCTTGTGGGCGTACCATCATCAAGCATTATATCCAAATCTCCATACAATCTTCGCATAGGATAACGACTTTTTCTTTCAGTAATTTCAACAGACGTTAATTGTGGCAAAAACTCTTGTAATGGTGCAAGAATTCTGTTTGATATATCATCATATACACCTTTTTGAAGTTGTTTTATTGTTTGCATAGCCGTTTGATAATCTGGATTATTCTCCAACTTAGTAAGTTCCTCAAATAATAATTGATGGATGACGTCCATCGCCATACTTTCCGTTCTTACTGCCTGAATATAATTAAAAGAAATTCCTTCACATATAAATGCCGTTACCTGTTTGGATTTATTTGTAAATGAAGATGAACCTTTTTTGGGTACTCGAATTTTGGGAATATTATCTCGACCATATTTTATTTCAATGGGTATATCCTCATTACTTCTAATCCCTGTAACCCTTGTAAATTCAATATTTTCTTCATGGTTAAGACGAAAGTTCAATCTAAAAATTGACTCAAGACCGCTCTTTCTCTCTTGAAATTGCACTGGGAAATCTCTTTCCCAGTTATATAATTGAGAATAACCACGTGTCTGTTTAGCATGCAAAATCATCGTTTGCATAGCGACATTCAATCCATTCAATAAATTAGATTTTCCTTCGTTATTTCGTCCAACCAACACGGTAAGATTATGTAAAGATATTTTATGTGCTTTCGTTATGCTACGAAAATTAGTTACTGAAAAATCTACTAATTGCATACTTTCTACCTCACTATATCTTCGCTAAAATCTGCATTTTCTTTCCATCGGCGGTCTGGACTTTTTCGTAATTGACTTTTACACCGTCATCAAGGTCGATGTCGATACGAGAAAGAGCTAAATGAGCGATTTTAGTATCATAGTCTTTGGTTTCCTTAATCTGTTTCTGGAGCTTTTCCTTACGCTTTGTAGCGTTGGAAATTTCCTTGTTATCGTGGCTATTGTCGATGATTTCCTGCATACGGGTAATCTCTTTTTCATATACACGCTGAATACGATGCAGGTACTCAACTCGAACATTACCAATGGTGTCTGCGTTCCAACGGTGCATATAAACAAGAGCCTTAAAGCCATTCTGCTTACCGCTGTCAAAAAGCCAATAAATCGGACGCTTCTGGTAAGTCTTAATATGGTCTTTGATAAAATCTGTCAAGAAATAATTTCTGATTACTTCACGGCTTGTCTTTCCTTTATTACCAAGGGCATTCGCAACAAAATCAAGGTTTTCTTCAAGGGTATCTTCTCCATAAACCTTTTTCAGCCAAGCACAAAATAGACCAACAATATCATCTTCAAAATATTCCTCGTCCGTAATTGGAATGCAGTTATCTGCATCGGGAATAAAGGTTTTATACTTACTTTCGTCCCACTCGCCGCCTGCGTAAGCTAAACCGTCAACATCGAGAGAATAACGACCAAACATACAACCAACTGCATAGGACACAAGAGACACGATTTCGTCGTGAAGAGTACGGACATAGTTACTGCCTTTCATACTTTCAGGCACATCGTCTTTGCTGTCATACACTCTGTGAACGGTAATGTCCTTGTCTGCCACATCAGGCGTCAACTCGTCATTCAAACCGTATATGTCAATAAATATTCTGTTTAACTCTTCTTCGTTTTCTTTAAGTTTGAGGAACCTTTGCTCACATTCCTCTTTCCATTGCTCGTATTTATCTGAAATTAGTTTTGACATTGTTATTTACCTCATTTGTGTCCAAGAATTCTTAAATACGCTAACATCTTTAATGCCGTGCCGACGCAAAAAAACATTTATTTCTTCTTCCGTTGCATTACATTTAGGACCAATAACTATATTACAAAAATGAAATGGTGCATCATCACCGTCACCAACTGTAATTTCATAATATGCTTTTAAATCATTGTCGCTTTGAATAAAATCAATGTTTTTCGGTACATATCTATCAACACCAGGTAAACAAATTTCAAACAAATCATTACACCTGAAAATTAATCGATACTCTTGTTCATCTTCATTAACTTTATTTTTAATAAAATAACTTTTACGATAAAATTCTTCAATTTCTTTAACAAATTCAGACAGCATTTCATCATCCAAATTTGAATATTGCTTTTTCCAAGTTGAAACTTTTGTCATCCAAAATCCGGATGCTTTTTCACCAATTTCTTTATCTGACAAATACTCGATTTTTTTAAATTCAAGATGTGGAGCGTTTTTTGCTAAAGTTTCAAGCGTCAATATCGGAACACCTAAAGCTACACCTTTGCCATTATTTGCATAACTACGGAGCATTAGTAATTCGTGTGATTGAATACAAAATGATGCCGCTCCATAAAAATCCCTATTACGACCTTGGCTTGCTATCATTTCGCTAAATCGAAAAAAGGCTCGATTTATCATTAGATGTTCTTCTTTGTTAATTTTATTATCGTGATAAAGTTTATGATAAGCATCTTCTAATGCTTGAATCATATATACGCCTTCTAATGGATCATTACTTTTTGTTATATCACAAAGCCTAAATTTTTTAGATTTTATAATATTAGCAAAAGTATCTAAAGTTGTATAATGATATAATACTTCACATTTTCCAATCATAGTTCACCTCATATTAGTGGATTTCGTTTGAAATCCCAACTTGTTTCGTATGAATCCCAATCTTTGCGAGATATATTTATACAAGACTCAACTCTTTTTTCTATGTTTTGTTTGCGCTCTTTAGCCGTTACAATAACAGGGATATTTGCTATATCTCCGCACTGATAGTTTATGGTTGGTGCAATAATTTCGAGAATTTTCATAACAACTTTTGTATTACAAAGAGCCAATAAATATAACAAATTTGTTTGACTAAAACAGCTCATTCCTGCAACATCGAAAATATGCCCCATAGGTTTGTACCTAAATGCTGCAACACTTGATGTTACAAGCGACCAACTAAAACATGGCTTGAAATAAAATGGTCGATTTCTGAGTACAGCTTTTTTGTCATTACGCAAATCTTTTCCATCACGATACCAATTAACAACAAAATCATTGTTTCCATACCATTTTCTAAATTCTCCGCCTTTATTGTATGGATACCATTTTTCAGAACACAGACTTGCTTCTTCATGAGTCTTTGCATCAAATTTGACATTTTCTACACTTACTTCATACCATAAGCGCAAATATTTATTATTGTCAGCAGTTGCAATTCCCTGTTTTGAATCCGCTATATTGCCCAATTTATTGCCATTAGTAAAAGAAGCTAATAAGTTTTCACTCACCCAATAGGCGATTGGGGAGCCGGGAATTTTAGAAAAGTTGGTTTGGTCTGTTTCGTAATAATAGCCGCAAGATTTATCAGCCAAAGCCTCAAGAACTTTTTGCTTTTGCACTTCCATACCGCCTTTAAAGTCGGAAAGTCTAAAACATAATGATTTGTTTATATCATTATCATTTCTTAAAACAAAAGTACAGATTGGTACTGTAGCCTCTTCAAAGGCAGAATATTCGAACTGAATTAAAGTTGAAAGGTGTTTAAAACTTAATATGTAATTTCTCAAAGGTTCATATGTTTTTATAAACATCCATACAAGCGGTGTCATAAATGCTGAGTAACCGTCAGGCGTGCAGAAAGAAAAGTTGTGATACATAAACACGCTGAACAAATCACCTTTATATTCGGCAAAATTGTCTGCTATATACTTCTTTAATTTTGCGTCAAACTTGTTCATGTACGGTGGATTGGTAACAACAGCCGTATACTTTTTAGCCATAAGCTTTGCTTGATTAACAAGCGCACGAATATCATCGGTTTTGCCCCGGAGAATTTGAACCTCAAAATCGACAGGAACAGACTGCTCAAAATCATCTATAACAGACAGTGCGTAATCATAATCGGCATCAGATACATTTAATATTGAGCCGTATTCCTTAGCGTCGATAAAGGTATCAACTACTGTTTGGAATATTTTTCCAAATTTTTCATCGTCCGATATTTTTTGCCAAGAGTCAACAAGAAAGTTTGACTCTTTAATTGAATAAACATTAGGCTTAATGTCACGAGTTAAAATTCTTCGGTCGTAAGAACGAGCCTTCATCATAACGGCAAAATAGGCAAGCTGATATGCTCTATCGTCAATATCAAGACCGAAAAGGTTATTTTCAAGTATGAGCGAAGTTGCATCTCTTTCGGTATAGCCACATTCAAGATAAATCTGCATAAGCACTTCAAAAGCGTAAACAAGAATATGACCGGAGCCCATACACGGGTCAAAAACAGTTAAATCTTCAGGTGATATTTTTTCGTCAACAGTTGTAAAGTTTTCAGGCTCAACATAGAATTTCAGCTTGCTTTTAAGGTCGCTTTTAGGGTTTCTTTCTATCCAATATCTGCCAAGTGAGTTATCAACCATATATTGAACTACCCAATGAGTAGTGAAAAGTTGAGTTGCAGCAGGTACATCTTCTTTTTTTATTGCTTTTCCGCCTTTTATATCAATAACGGAAGAATGTTTTTCGGAAATATAATATTGATAAAGCCAACCGATGATTTGAACCTGGCCCTCTTTTTCAACATTAAAATCATCTTCATCAATATCGTGAACAAGGTGAAAAAGAACGCCATCGCTATCCGTAAACGAAACGGTGAGGAGTAATTCCGAATAATCATCAGTTTTTTCAAACAGTTCTGGTAAAACATCGTGAAGCTTGTTGCACTGTTTAATAAAGAGCATACGGAATAGTTCGTCCAGTTTATTATCATCTTTTAACTGGATAATTCTGTCCTGCTCATAAGATGTAAATTCCAAATCGGTATCAAACGGTGTCGTTACCAAATCAGGCTCTTTTTTTGCCTTATTCTCAGAAGAAAGTACACGAACACCGGAAGGCAAATAATCATTGACTTCCATAAAACGAATCGCAATCAGACGGTTGAACCAAGTATAAGCAACTTCCTCAACCACATACCCAAATGCGGATTTATAGTCGCCGTTAACTTTTTCTTTTTTTCTGATTGCATTAACCAGTGCATTACGCTGTTTAATCTCTTTACCCGAAACTTCGGCATAATCTTTTGTTCCGATATCATAAAATTCCAAATCGCAGGTTGAGTGAGGCAATTTGTCCGCAATACCGTCCTCTGTAATGCCGAGCATACCTGCCTTATATGTAATATCGGATATAAGCTTTTGTCTTGCCCAAACGGCAAAGTTTTTTATCGCTGTTTTATTCATTGTATTTCTCCTCAGAACTCAATATTGATAATCGTATCTTCTTCCAAAGTGTTCATAAGTTCCTTTTCCAGCTCGGCAATATACTTTTTAACATCTGTTTCATTTTCTATCTGCCAAGTGGAAGCAGCATTGATAGATTTAATGCTGAGAGTTTTCTTTTTCTTCACTTTCACGGCAGGTGCCATAGTCTCAGATTTGCAATTATCAAATTGTTCAGCAGATTGTTCGCAAGCAATGAGTTTTGCTTCCTCGTCGCTTATCTCATTTAGGCAACGGACCTTGAGTGCATCTGCTTCTAACTTGATATTTTGCAAATCAGCGATATTGGCACAATGATTAGCTTTGTCACTGATTTCTTGGAACAAGCGAATATATTTATCCGCCAATTTATCGTGGCATTTTTTATCTTTCAAATCTTCAAACACACGCTGTCTTGCATCTGAAATTGCAATATCTATAGGCTTTTGAGTTTCTTTCAGCAACGAGCCGTAAAGGCTGATAAATTTATCCAGCAACTCAGGCAATTTGAATATTTCAAAATAAGGTGACGGTTTTTTCAAAACATCATTAACATTTTTAACAACTAATTCTATATCGCCGTTTACGATAAATGTTTTACTGTCATCGTAGGTTTTCATCAATTTAAGTGCCTTGTCAAACAAGGTTTTTTGCTCTCCTGCAAAGAACTTTTTAACAGGCTCATAATCCTCTGCAAAATCAAGAAAATCATCTTTCTTTTGGTCAACAAATGCGAAAAACTCCGCAGAATATTTCATCTGCATTGTATCTGTCATAAGTTTTTTACCTGTTAAAATTATATTTTTACCGGGATATGCGCTCTGTGTCGCATAGTAAATATCCAATTTCTCAAGGTCATTCTTCAGATTTGATGCATAACCAAGAAAGCTTCTCATAATCGCATCGTCATCATCACTTGCCGAAGTAACATTGAATAGTTCTTTCATTACTGTACGGACAGACTTCTTCTGCTTCTCATTTGCTTTTACACGCTTTTCAGTCATCAACTTTTCATTAAACTCTTTGCGTGTTAGATAACGGATAATTTCTTCCCGGGTCTTTGAAAGCAATGTAACTGCATCGTTATTAACAAACATTGCAATTTCGCCGTCTTTGAACAGCTTTGCAACAAGCCATTGAACATCGGCTTCAACAAAACCATACGGTGCTTTCAAGAAACGTTCCAGAATGGACTTCATTGAAGTTTTCATGTGACGCTGTGTGTTCAAAGCGATATAGTCATTAACATCGTGCAAAGCCAATTCATTCTTTGCAGTATTTGTACCTGCAAGAGTAAGCTGCTGTCCATTGTTCTTAAACAGTGTGCGTATATCCGACTCACTCATTGCCGCATCAATATAAGACAATTTGTGATAAACAGTTGAAACCAACTTGCCGAGTGCTTCATTTATCTTGGAAGCAATTTCCTTTGCTCCGCTCTGAATTTTATCGCCATTCACATAGATTTCTGCATTCTTCAAGCTTTCTGAAAGGAACAACTTTGCAGCACCGTTTCTCTCACGCATTTCCACTTTCTTAGCTTCTTTAATGCTTTCAAACTGTGTAACTGCATTTGTAGCATCAAAGCGGATAAATTTTTCTATCTGCAAAGCAGAACGGATTTCATCAAGGAAAGTTCTGTCGTCAGGCAATACTACAAGTACGCAACTTGACTGACCGGACAGAATTCTCATTGTTGTTTCATCTGCTCGCTCATCGCTGTTCGGAGTAAGGATTTTCAATGTTATATCATTATTCTGATTTGCCTTATATGGTTTATCATCGACAACCTGATTGAAAGCAAACGCATATCTTCCGTTGAATGCCGGATAGCGATACTTCTTTTCATCATAAAGACCGTCAAAAATCATCTCGGATACTTTGGCAATAACTTCCCCGGAATCTACATTCTGTGATTCAATCGCTCTGTTGATTTCCTGCTCCTCATCTGTCAAGAATACATAAATATCCCCGTTCTTCTGAACCAAAGTCTGTCGAACAAGACGTTTTAATGCGTCTTCTACCTGCTGACTAAGAGCCATACGGTCATCGTTCACATTGGAGACCATAAGGCTTGTAATATTCTCAATGTTTGCTTTGATTTCCTTGACATATTTAATCATAAACAAGGTTTTAAGCACATTTACATCAAAGCACTCTCTGTCGTGATTCGGGTTAAGATATTCATTGTCTAAAGCACGAGAAATAACACCCTTATGAGAATGGTCAAGGAATTGCTCAAGGGCATCATAGAACATATTAAATGGCACAATCGTTCCCGGTTCATCGTTCATAACCTTTACGGCAGATTCTTTGAACAACGCAAGCATGGAACGCTCGCCTTCTGCCAGATGCTTACCGGATGCTCCGTGAGTACGAATGGAAGTCAGAACACTTCCGAGTAAATTAAACTGATATGGAATAAACGGATAGATGTCCGCAAAATTTTCTCTATCGGAATATAATTTCTTTTCAACACCATCGTTGAACAAAATCAGGTTCTTAATGACTGTCGCCTTATCATCATAAAGCAGTGTAAGTGTCTGTTTTCCTGCTTTGTTCTTTTCAAGGATTCTCTTTTTGATAACCTCATCAACATTAGCTGATGAGAGAGAAAGTCTGGTATCAAAACGTCCCTGAATTTTCGAGAAGTCATTTCCTTTTGTTTTTGTAATCGAATCAATATCCTGCTGACTTGTTACGATAATCCAAGCTTTACCGCCGCAGGCAGTACCCAAATCTTCTGTTACAGTCTGAAGGTTCAGCATAAGTTTAGAATCGTCGCCTATGTACTGTCCAATCTCATCAATCAAGAATACGATATGATGATTGCTCTCTTTTTTATCAAGATATTTTTTAACAAGTCTGGCGAAATCCTCAACCTTATATGTATATTCTCCGGTAGCTTTTTCACAAAAGTTTCTACCGGCTTCTACACTCATAAAACCAATCTCATCAAGAACTTCTACCACATCGTCCTGAATGAAATCAAAATCGCTGCGTGATTCCTCCCAAGCAGAACCAAAACTATCCTCAAATTTTTCTTTGAATAAATCGTACTTTTCTTCTTCCGTCAAGTTGCGTTCCAAATCTGCAAGGAATGGATTAGAACCACTAAATCCCTGCATTTCATTGAACACATTCTGCAATACGGAAACAATGGCAACCTTAGACTGCTTACCATTCACTTCGCTTTTGGAGTCAATATTGAAAAGGGCAACATCAGTTGGAATCGTACCTGCCAGTTTCATATCTGCAAGCACCATATGGTCAGAAATCTTATTATCATCTACGAAGTAATCAATCGCTTTCTTTCCGCCAACTTCTTTATTTTCAAGGAGATAAGATAAAATCTTCAGGAAGTGAGATTTACCACTTCCAAAGAAGCCGGAAATCCACACACCCATCTTGTCTGTATTTCCGGTAATTCCTCTCTTATAGCTTGCAAAGAAATCAGAAAAATGCTTCTGAAGTTCTCTTGTCACAACATATTCTTCAAGTTCTTGCTTAATATTTGCATCGTCATCTTGTCCAACTTTGATTACGCCTTTAATATCTCTGTCAATAGGCTTTGAAAACATATTCTTGATAATCATAATTCCCTCTCCTCTTAATCCACGAGCTTGAATGCTCTGTAATAGTTATCGTCCTTTATCTCTCCAAACAGCACCAGTTCCTGACCGTCATAATTGCCCGGATAAAACAGCACTACCGGAACATTATCTATGACCTGATGTAAATTATTCAGTACTGTATGTGAACGCAATATCGGATAGCATTTTCCTATACCGGTAATAAACACAACCGCTTTCTCCGGTGTATTATCCCTGATATGATTAACTATCAGACTGTCTGATGATGTTATCCTCAACATATTGCTGATAGATTTTGATACTCTCTCAAATCCTTTTGTCTTTTCAAACTGATAACACTTTTCTAAATATCCTTTTTTGATAAGAATATCAATCATAATGTCGTAAAGGTCAAACACTACAACTTTGAAATCATCATCTGAGTTTTCACTTTTTTTCTTGATGTATTCTATCCTCTCACGGATATACAATTCTTTTTCAGCCGGGTAATCAAAGATATAGTATCCGACTTCATTACCTAACCCTTTGTTCTCTCTAAACGAGGGTTTTTGTATCATTTCTTCCGCTTTATCTAATCGTTCGTCAATCGACATCATTTAGTCCACCCCTGTAATTGCCTTAATCATTGCGCTCTCTCCACACACTTCAAGATAATGTTCTAAAGCAATATCAAGAATTGGCGGGGTTATTGTTTTCTTCTTATCAATAACCGTTAAAAGGTTCGCATCTGTCAAATAGTTAAAATATATCGAGCGAAGCCTGCGTTTTGTACCATCTGTCCAAGCTGCAATATCTTCACTTTGAATTTCTTTATTTTTGAAAAAAATATTTACATCTGCATCTTCGATTATCGGAATACCAAGTATATTTTTTTCTCGATACACTTCAAACATAAATTCAAAAAACAATCGGTCTGACCTGAGAATGGCAATCAAATTGATTACCTTTTGGGTTGCCAAGTCAGAAGTACAAAACAAGTCAATCAGTGTCTTATCAAGTCTTTTGGCTCTATTCCAAATGTATCCATATATCCTTTTGGCTCGATATTCTTTTGCCGCACCAAAAAGATTTTCTTCTATACACATTTTTTTGATTTCTTCTTCGGACTTTCCATCATCAATCAATTTGATGACTTTCTTCATTTCAACAAACCAGAATGATTGGGAAATCAATCCGGCATTGTATTTTACCTGCATTACATAATCCTCAAATTCATAAGAATAATTTTTTCGATTTACGAAATAATAAAAGCAGCATTTCTCGGAATAGACAGTTCTGAGAAATGCTGTGCGATTAAATCTTAACAAGATTATTTAACTTATTCATTTGTTTTTTCTTCTGCGTGAGCGATGAATGAACATACAAATTCATCGTAGTTGAAACATTAGCGTGACCGAGAATTTCACTTAGAGTTTTATAATCCATACCAAGTTCGATACAGCGTGTTGCAAAAGAATGGCGAAGAGCATGGAAGTTTATTTTGTCAATTTTGCAATCTGAAAGACATTTGTTAAAAATATTTTGTGCTTGTCGTGGTTCAATAAATTTATCTTCAAGACCTGTCAGCAAATACGCATTTTCGTTTTTTGGATTGAACGATTTTAAGATAGATACAAGAAATTTAGGTATCGGTATCATTCGATTTGAATTTGTTGTTTTAGGCGGTGTGATGATAATTTTTGTTTTAGAATTTTTGTCATCACATTGTACTCTTTGCATTGTTTTGTCGATACTGACAATGCCGTTAAACAAGTCAATATCACCCCATTTTAACGCACAAAGTTCGCCGCATCTTATGCCGGTGTATAATGCAAAAAGTACGGCAAGTTTGGTTAAATCAATGTTTTTTATAAGATAAGCTGTTAATAGTTTTTGCTCTTTTTGAGTTAGTATTTTCAGCTCGTTCTTTTGGTTTTTTGGGAAAGTGATTTTGATATGCTCAACGCATTTATAGTCGTTGTCATAAGCGAAAGAGAGAATGCTGTTTATGACAGAAATATATGTTTTAACCGTTGTAATTGACATCGCATTACAAATCAAAATTTGATTAACTGTTTGCTGAACAATCTTGCTGTTGATTTTTTCAAGCGAACAATCACAAATGATTTTATCCATATTTTTTGATATGAAAAGATACTTTGTATAAGTCGATTCTTTCCAAAAAAGTTTGTTGTCCTCAAGCCAAATCGCCGACACATTTTTAAAACTGCTATCCATATTGCAACTCCTAATCCAAAAAATTGTACAGTCATCTTTTGAAATTCAAATTTATTTGACTGTGATACATTAATATAATATAATAATAGTATTAAGGATTTCTCAGAACTGTCTATTCCGAGAAATCTTTTTATATTACATTGTGTTGCATATTAACTTGAAAAAATAAAAGTTGCAAGTATAAAAAGAGGTTTGCCCTACATTTTGGGGCGAACCTCTTTTGCGTGAAAATAATTTATAAATTTTTTCTGAAAACACATCAACAAAACCGAGTTTTTTCTCTGTATTATAGAGGGGTATTTTTTTATGGTGAAATTAAATGTAAACAAGGTGTAAAGAATTTTGAAAAACACCCGAACAAAATGAGGATTTTTCTCCGTATAGTAGAGGGAGTTTTTTCTAAGTGTTTTTCTTTTTGCTTTTCACTCAGCAAAATATTCTCTCGAATAATTTGGAAGGAGGTTTTCGTATGCGTAAAAATTGCAGTGGTCAATTTTTTCTTTTGCCGAACAGGATTTTTGATGAACGGTTATCGCCTAACGAGTTTATCGTTTATTCTTTTCTTGTTCGTGCAAAGGACTCGGCTGGGCAAAGTTTTTGGTCGGTGCCTATGATTGCAAAAAGCTGTTCGGTGTGTGCTTCCACTTGCAGAAAAGTTTTGCATTCGCTTGAAAGCGGCGGGTACATAACTATATCGAAACGGTTTATCGGCGGCGAGCAAAAGAGCAATCTATACACGGTCAACAAGATTTAATGCACCGTGCTTTAGGGTTTATCGACAAAGAATATGAGAGGCTTTGATTTTGAAAATTTATGATTTTTAAAACGAAAATCAGCGGCTTTCGAGTGGATTTTAGAGCGGATTTCAAGCCGTCGATTTTAAAGCAGGATAAAGGGGTATGATTTTCGGGCTTTGAAATGCCCGAAAACGCCGTCCGGCAAAGCCTGTCGGCTTTTCAAATCGTAATACTTTTGCGTATGATTCCAAATTCGTATGCAGTAAGGGGCTTTTTTCGCAGAAAATCAAGGCTTTTGCGTATTCACTTGAGCGTTGCGGTATGATGATTAAAAATCAAAGGATTTTGACAACGCTGTAAGCAAAAATTGACGAGTTTACTCAGAAACAGAGTAACTCGTCGGACTAAAACTAAAAGCGACTTACAGGCGATTTGTGAAAGTCTGTGAGCAAAATAGGAGGTTAATATGAACTACAAATTCACAATGAAAGGCAAATCAAATTAAAGGAGGCAGATATAAAATCATAGTTAGCGTGTTGCCTTATGGCAGCAAAAAACGAAGTAATAAACAGTACGAACAAAACGCATAATACTGTTGGAGGTGCGTCAATGGAAGAAAATTCTAAAGTGATGCAAACAACATCATACGACATCAACAACAGTCATTACGAAGTGGTTCGCATATTTGATAAAAGCAGAGATATTAAATCTTTGATAGAGGAAAATATTTCTGCAAAGAATAAGGAGGTTTTTAATTGATATTCAAACCCTCCTGTGATATACTCCGTGTTGGGTGTGTAATCCTTTTTTCAAGGAGGTTTCACCAATGAAAACGAACTTGAAATTAGCCGATGCATACTACAGACTATCCGTTGAGGAGGCCAACGGCGGTGAATCATCGAGTATCACAAACCAACGAAGTATCGTCAGGCAATACTGTGAGGACAACGGTATTACCATTGTAAAAGAATTTGTTGACGACGGTTTCTCAGGCTCAAATTTTGACAGACCGGGTTTTAGCCAAATGATTACTCACCTTAAAGACGGGTTTGCAAATATGGTTATCACCAAGGACTTGTCAAGACTCGGCAGAGATATGACCGAGTCGAGCTACTATGCAGAAACCTATTTTCCCGAAAATCAAATTCATTATATTGCAATCAGCGACAACTTCGACTCGAACGAAGTCAACATTATGGCTCCGTTTCAATTTGCGATGAACGATGTTTATCTGCGAGACACCTCTCGGAAAATCAAGCAAGTCATAAATCAAAAAAGAACAAAAGGCGAATACTGTGCCTGCCCTCCGTTCGGCTATATGAAGAATAAAGACGGCACGACACTTGAGCCTGACCCGAAAACTGCTCCGATAGTGCAAAAGATATTTGCCATGGCACACGACGGAAAATCAGCCAGAGCCATAGCAATGGCACTTACCGAAAACGGCGACATAACACCGTTGAAATACCGTGTGCTGTATCGTGATAACTTCGGCGAAAGAGGTGCTGCAAGAGCTGTTGATGAATGGAATTACACAACGGTAAAGCGGATACTGAAAAATCCGGTTTACCTTGGGCACACAATTCTCGGCAAAACAAAAAAGGCAAGCCTCAAATCAAAAAAGAAACTTGCCGTGCCGGAAGAAAATTGGTTTATCACAGAAAACACGCACACACCGCTTGTTACCAAAGAGCAGTTTGATCAAGCCGCCTACTTTATGGGAATGAACACAAAGAATTGGCAGAGCTATGAAAAATGCCGTTCAAGCATTTTCAACGGCTTAACTTTCTGTGCGCATTGCGGCGGTGCAATGTGTTCGTCGGGAACAGTGTATAAAGGCGAGCGAATGAAATATTGGTATCTTTCGTGCAACAATATTCCAAAGCGTTCCAAAAATCACTGCGAACACGGAGCGAGAATAAAATATACAGACTTGCTTGAAATAATAAAAGCCGACCTTAACCAGCTGATTTCTCTGTCCGACAAGGACGAAAAAGAGATTATCAAACAGGCAATTCAAAGGTCGGGACAAGTTAATATTTACGAAAATTCAGAGGACAATAAATCTGCTATCGAGGGAAGAATCGATACAATCGACAGAATCATTATGAAACTCTACAACGACTATGCAGCAGGAACAATATCGGAAGATGTGCTAAATGCAACAGCGTCGAAAATGTCCGACGAAGTTGCAAAGCTGAAAAAACAGCTATCCGAAATTGAACGCAAGCAGTCAAACGGAAACGAGATAACAAACAATTATGAAAAATTTTTTGCTCTCGTAAAACAGTATGAGCATATTGATGAGCTGACGGAAGAAATCGTTCGCACCTTCATAGAGAGAATTGAAATCGAAGAAAAGGTACTGCCCGAAAATAAAAAAATCGCAGGCAAAAATGTACCTTACAAGCAAAAAATCACAATCTATTACCGATTTATCGGCAATTTTCAAGAAAATATAGTTAATAGACAAGATATGGCAAGTTAGTCGAATATCTTGCCAAAATCAGTGCATTTTAATATGTAAACATACGCACTGAGAAGTGGGCGTAAATCTGAAGCAGGGCTACAACGGCGACCTGACTTCTAAGCAGGCCGGTTCCGTAGGCGGCCAGATGGTTAAGAAAATGATCAAGGCCTACGAAGAGTCCATGAAATAAGCGGACAAATGTAGAACTGAGCCGCGTGCAGGGCGGCTCCCGGCGGCGTAAGCCGCAAAAAAAGGCACGGAGGCGCCAAACGGTGCTTCCGTGTTCTTTTTTTATTATTCTGTTTTGGTTGCGGATTCTGCTTTGCGGCGAGCCCGGAGGGTGGCAAAGAAGTCGCTGAGCACACCCGCACATTCCCCTTGCAGCACACCGGACACCAGTTCCGGCTTGTGGTTATAGGGCAGGGAATTAAAGTCGATCACGGAGCCAAAGGACCCGGCCTTAGGGTCCGCGGTGCCGTAGATCACCCGGCGCAGGCGGGCATTGATGATGGCACCGGCGCACATGGGGCAAGGCTCCAATGTGACATATAAGTCACATTGCCACAATCGCCAGCCGTTTAAGGCTTTGCAGGCAGCGTCAATGGCCTCTAATTCTGCATGGGACAGGGCGT
>OKVF01000818.1_pt1 | contig 30113 bp, 26 predicted proteins | sample 1604831 | NCBI WGS metagenome assembly OKVF01 (sample SAMN01760980, study PRJEB22395) | human gut metagenome
GACAGGCTTCTTCAATGATCAACAGTATGCAGATTCATGTTCATGGAAAGTCCAGTCATTGGTGCGAAGCGGACAAAGGAATTGATGCAATCTATGCAGCTGCTCAAGTTGTGAATACTATTCATGATCTGAATGAAAATTTCGGAAAGCAGCATCCGGATGCTGGGAAATATATTATAGGAACCGGTACGATCCATGGCGGTGAATATACAAATATCATTGCGGATCATGTAGTGTTGAATGGAAATATCCGGGCGGTTCATGAGGAAACTTATATGGCACTGGAACAGGAGCTGGAGAAATATCTGCAAAAGATTGAGCAGAAGACAGGAACACAGATTCGCATGGAATTTCCAAAAGATCCGGTATATGCATTTGCCAATGATGATGAACTTGTATGGACAGCAAAAACAGTGGGAGAAGAAATTTTTGGTGACAAATTTGTACTGGAAGGAGAAGACGAGCTGTTTCTGTCAGGAGACAACGCATACCGATATTTTAAAGAAACCAGGGGACTTTTCTCCGTATTTCTCGCAGGGATTCCGGGAGAAGAACATCCGCTGCATCATCCGAAATTCCAGTTGGATGAGAGAATACTGCCGTATAGTGTAGAAGCGCTGTATAAGATTATTACGGAGTTATCATTATGAGAGAATGTTTGATGAAGCCGGCGGAATAAAAGTTTTTAACTAATTCAGGTAAGTTTCCTGCTTCAATTGCGAAAAGCAATAAGCAGAGGGCAGGGAATTGCCTGTGTCAGGAGAAGTGACAGTTATTTGGTTATATGAGCAAACAGCGAAGCAGACAAAGTTTATTTGTTTCGCTGTTTTTTGTTATACCTTTTGCCCCTGATATCGCTGCAATATAAAATTATGGAAATATTGAAAAAAAATCCCAAAAAGGACTTGAAAACTTGACTAAAATAGTATAGAATAAAGCCAGAAACAAAACATGAATAAAAAGTAACTTATAGATTACATTATATAAGAAAGAATCGAGGGCGCAAAAGTTATGAAGATTACAGACACAATCAAATATGTTGGAGTAAACGATCATCAGGTAGACTTATTCGAAGGACAGTATGCAGTGCCAAACGGGATGGCATACAATTCCTATGTGATTCTGGATGAAAAAGTAGCAGTTATGGATACTGTAGATGCCAATTTCAAACATGAATGGCTGGATAATCTGGAACAGGTGTTGGACGGACGTAAGCCAGATTATCTCATTGTACAGCATATGGAACCTGACCATGCGGCAAATGTAGCCAATTTCCTGGAAGTATACCCGGGAACCACAGTAGTAGCTAATGCGAAGACATTTGTCATGATCAAAAACTTCTTTGGACTGGATCTGGAAGGACAGAAACTGGAAGTTGAGAACGGCTCAACACTAAGTCTTGGAAATCACAATTTAACTTTTGTGTTTGCACCAATGGTACACTGGCCGGAAGTTATGGTAACATATGACAGCACAGATAAAGTTCTCTTCTCAGCAGATGGATTTGGCAAATTTGGCGCACTTGATGTAGAGGAAGACTGGGATGATGAGGCGAGAAGATACTTTATCGGTATTGTCGGCAAATACGGCGCACAGGTACAGAGACTTCTGAAAGTTGCTGCAACACTGGATATTCAGATTGTCTGTCCATTACATGGACCTGTACTGACAGAGAATCTGGGACACTATATCGGACTCTATGACACATGGTCTTCTTACACACCAGAGGAAGAGGGAATCGTAGTTGCCTACACTTCTGTATATGGACATACTAAAGCAGCGGTCAACCAGTTTGTTGAGAAATTAAAGAGTAAAGGTTGCCCGAAGGTAGTTGTCTATGACCTGGCAAGGGATGATATGTCTCAGGCACTCAGCGATGCTTTCCGATACAGCAAACTGGTGCTTGCAACAACTACCTATAATGCAGGAATCTATCCATTTATGAATGACTTTATCACCCGTCTGGTAGAGCATAACTTCCAGAATCGTACCGTAGGTCTGATCGAAAACGGTTCCTGGGCACCTCTGGCGGCAAAAGTGATGAAAACGATGCTCTCCGAATGCAAGAAGATCAACTGGCTGGATACTACTGTAAAGATCATGTCTGCAGTTAATCAGGACAACAAAGATCAGATGGAAGCAATGGCTTCTGAACTCTGTCAGGAATATATTGCAAAGAATGATGAACTGGCAAACAAGAATGATATGACGGCATTATTCCGCATCGGATATGGCCTGTATGTAGTTACATCTAATGACGGTAAGAAAGACAATGGACTGATCGTCAATACAGTTACACAGCTGACCGACTCTCCATTCCGTGTAGCAGTCAATATCAATAAGACAAATTATTCTCACCATGTCATCAAACAGACTGGTGTGATGAATGTAAACTGTCTCTCTGTAGAAGCACCATTCTCTGTATTTGAGCAGTTTGGTTTCCAGAGTGGAAGAAGCGCAGACAAATTTGCCGGACAGAAAGTAAACCGCTCCGACAACGGTCTGGTATTCCTTGACAAATATATCAATGCATTTATGTCTCTGAAAGTAGAACAGTATGTAGATCTGGGAACGCATGGAATGTTTATCTGCAGTGTCACAGAAGCCCGTGTGGTAAGTGATCAGGAGACCATGAGCTACACCTACTATCAGAAAAATGTAAAACCAAAACCAGAGACAGAGGGAAAGAAGGGCTTTGTATGCAAAGTCTGCGGATATATCTATGAAGGAGATGAACTTCCGGAAGATTATATTTGCCCATTGTGTAAACATGGTGCAGTAGATTTCGAACCGATTGGATAATCTGAAGAATTATTTGACATAAAGATATTGTCTTATGCGAAACAGACGGCAAAGTATGCCGTCTGTTTTTGATGTATCATAATATATAGTGCAAAAATAAGAGAGTAAAAAGTAAATGATACAATTTCTCTTGCTAAACTGTTAAAGTTTGATAGAATAGAAAGAAAATAATAGATAACAGCTTATCAAAAGAACAGGAAAGTAAGGTGTGTACATATGATAACATTAAATGATTATTTATATTCCGGGGATACAGTATTAAAAATACTGCAGAGATATATTGAAGACCTTCGAAAAGATGCAAAGAAGAATCATAATGAGATTGATTTGATCCATTGTAATTTTCTTATTCAAATCAAGGAATTGCTGGAACATAATGATTTCCTGACTGCGCAGTCTCAGAAAATCAGAGAATTTTATAAATATATGACCCAGGAATATCCATTTCTTGCTTTTACAGTAAAAGGTCGAATCAAATCTCTGATCCGTGCAGAAGAGAAATTTAACGGATATATTGTAGAATATATTTACGATTATTATAGTAAACACGGTACTTATCCACCGATTGCGGAATTAAAGAATAGATTAAGCTGTTTCCGTGACCTTATCGCGTACAGAATTGTAATCTCTCTTCCGAAATGTCATTTGAAATCGGGAGAGGACAGAGAAACACAGGAACTGAAATACTTATATGACATTGCAAACAGACTTCCGGGGTTTCTGGAGGAGCGTGGATTTACAGCAGAGCCGGCAAATGGAATCAAAGAAAGTAACTCAGAATTAATGGATGAAACCGCGAAGCCTTATTACAGGGACTATATTTCTGAGAAAAAAGATTCTGATTATCAGTCTTTACATATCACATTCTATGACAACAGTTCCAGATCTTTCCTGGAAGTACAGATCCGTACCAAAGATATGGATGATGTAGCAGAAATCGGTACAGCAAACCATCTGGGTTATGAAAAGAAACAGGAAAGTGAACGAGCAAGACGTGATGCTATTCCGGAAGGGGAATGTAGATACTTTGATGACGCATATGAGAGAGGAATCCGTCTTCAGAACCTGGACTTGTCAAACCTGGACGTAAATATGTTTGCAGCAGTAAATAACAGCCTGATCAATGACGGATGCGGACTGTACAGAGGACGTCTCATTCTGCCGTATGAGCATTTGTCGCGATTTCAGAATGATTTGATTGACTAAAAGGGTGTTATATTTATTTTTATTCCAAAATGGGACTATTAATAAATGACTGATTCATTACCAGTTTAATTTTACATTCCAAAATGGTTATTGGGTAACGAAACAATTTAATTATAAATGAAAAATTATATAAAGTCAAAAGTATATAGTATAAAATGAATAAATTCCATTAAAAAGGTATTGTATTAGTATACACAATGTGATACAATGATGACAGAAAAAGCGGAAGCAAGACAAAGAAAGGAGGAATTTAGAATGACAGAATTGAAACTAGAGTTCCAATTAGAAAATTTAGAATTACCTATTGACTTGGATAAAGTAATACTGAGCTTTTTGAAGGCATCTATAGAAAACTATTCTCCAGAGCTATTTGACAAACTTTATAATAAGAGAGAGTCTGTAGTAAAAACATATTGCTGGGCATGCTATTTACCTGGAGCTAAATTTATGTCAGATGTAATTAAGCTGAGTATGAATAAATTTACAATAACTTTTTCAGACGCTGATATGAGTGAATTGCTCATGTTTTTTAATGCGTTTAGCCTTATGAAATATAAAATATTTCACATGAACAGAAACTCGATAAAATTAATATCTGTTAAAGCGAAGAAGCTTCGAGAAATTGAAGAAAATGAAATAATTATAAAGATGCAGAGTTCCTTGGTAGCAAGAAAACATAACAGTGATAATAATACAGATAATTATTACACTTATGAAGATCCAGAATTTCCGGAAATAGTGAAGGAAAATTTGAGGATTTTTTTGCAAAAGGTGAATATGGAGAGAAATATTAATGACTTCTCTATTACGCCCTTGAAAGGGAAGAAAGTAGTTGCCAGAATTATGGGAAGGTCCGTTGATGCAAATATCGGGATTTACAAATTAACAGGACATCCGCGGTTATTGGAACTACTATATTTAGCCGGAATTGGTACGAGGCGTTCTATCGGACACGGAAAATTTGAAATCATATATTAGGAAGGAGATGATTTCTTGGACAAATATGTGATAACGCTAGGCGATTTTTTGAAAAATGCCGGTATTGTAGGATTTAAATACATGTTAGAGTCAGCAGAAGCAAAAGAGAACATGGACTTCGGAATTACAGAAGATGGTCAGGGATTGTGGCTTGATATGGAGTTTGCATTAAACGCCGACTGGACTGACATGTATTTTAAAGCTTGTGTACAATATTTTGGACCATCTACAGTTTATCAGGGCGTTCTTGACAGAATTGAAAAGTGTCTGGATAAAATCCAGACTGGAAAATGGAATCCAGGAAAAGATGAGAAAGAGGATTTAAAATTTATCAACGATAAATTACTTTCTAACAGTTATCAGGCAGGTTTTGAAAATATAAAAGATGAAATTGATATGCCTGAAGTTTATCAGACATTAAAAAAAGATAAATTGAATGATAAGTTAGATCCGGAAAAATTAAAAGAGCGTCTGATTGAGTTAGAAAGATTTCTACAACATCCAAAATGCAGAGAAACATTCATTATGAAAAGCGTGGTGTATACATATATCAATCGTTTCTGGAGTGGGAAATGTTTTTTGCTTCGTGCAAATGCGAAAAAAAATATGCGTGAATTATTTGAAAAGGATTTCTCAGAACCATTTCGAAAATATCTGAAAGTGGATCATAAAAAAGCGAAAGACTTATGCATTGACTGCGGTATGCCAATAGGACCGAAAGAGAAGAATTCGATAGCATTTATGAATGAAGTTGGAGATGATTTTACAAGAAAACGTTCTGCCTTTTGGAATTGTAAAGTAGATGCATATCTATGTCCGGGATGTACATTTGTTTATGCGTTAAGTCCATTGGGATTCCGGCTGTTTGCCAATAAATTTGTTTTTGTAAATTTGAATAATAATATTCAGGCTTTACTGGAATCTAATTCAAAAACAGACAAAGACAGTGTGAACAGTGAAAAAACAGAAGGAGAAAAATATTCACAATGGTTTGCAAAAACAATTAATATCCTGTTAAAAGAGAAAATGCAGGAAATATCCAACATCCAGGTAATTCTTCGTGGAATAAGAGCAGAAGACAGATATTTGCTGGGAATTGTTCATAAGAGTATGCTGGATATTATAAAGGTTTCAAGTGTATCAAAAGCATTGCAGTTATTGGGGAAATTTCCTTATATAAAAATCAGAAGCGAATTTGTCAATATACATGAAACAGTGGTTATCAATTTGCTTCAATATCGTAATCAATATCAGTTATTAAACCAGTTATTGAAAGCGGCTATTGAAGAAGATGCATTTAACTTTTATGTGAATCGTGTATACGGAATTCAACTGCAGTCAGAAATTATATACTTCACAGAAGAACAAAAAAGAAAGGAGATTGCTATGTACACAAGTATGAAAAGAAGTGGATCGGATTTAAGAAAAGCAATCATGGCGTCTAAGGGGGTGTCTTCAGGGGATTGTCTTAGAGGAATTGAATATCAGCTGTTGAATGCTTTATCTGTAAGAAATGTTGAAAAATTTATGGATGTTGTATTGAGACTATATAGTTCTTATGGTTCGCAGAAAAACGAAAAAGGGCAGGAACTGTTAATTCCGACAGGATTAGTACAGATGCTTGGAGACCAGGAAAAATTCACAAGATACGGTTATGCATTTGTAATGGGACTGGAAGGATGCTATGAAAAAAAGGAGGATAAGCAGTCATGAGAAGAGAAGGATTAACGATTACAATGATTTTTTTAGCAGAAAGTGCAAACTATGGAGAAGGAATTGGAAATATTTCCTCTCTGAAAAAAATGACACGAGGAAATCATGAGCAATATTCTTACATTTCCAGACAGGCTATGAGATACAATATTGTGCAGCAGGCAAACTGGGATAAAACTCCAGTGGACGGAAAAAGTGGAGTTGTACAGTTTGCACCGTCTGCTACGGTTGCAGATTATCCAGAGATTGATCTGTTTGGATATATGAAAACAACAGCAAAGGGTGATGATCAGAAAGGCGGAGCAGCTACCAGAAGTGCAGTTGCCAGACTTAGTAATGCTATTGCATTAGAACCATTTCAGGGAAATCTGGAATTTCTGACGAACATGGGATTAGCGGTCAGAGGAAATCTGGAAAATGGTATTGCACAGAGCGAAATCCACCGCTCCTATTATGCATATACAATGTCGATTGATTTGGACAGAGTAGGTGTAGATGGCGATATTAATATTAAAAAAGAAGAAAAAGCAGAACGAGTAAAAATTCTGTTGGATTCCATGCATTATCTGTATAGAGATATCAAAGGAAGACGTGAAAATTTAAGCCCATTATTTATTATTGGAGGAAGATACCGCAGAAAGAATCCTTTTTTCGAAAATAGAGTAAAAGTTGATGATAATAAAATAAATGTAGAAACATTACAGGAACTGATAAACGACAATGAACTTGGTGAATATACCTTTGCCGGAGTCACTGCAGGAATTTTTGATAATGAGGAGAAAATAAAGAAAGAATTAAAAGCGGAATCTGTAGGAACTGCATTTAAGCATTTAAAAGAGGAAGTGGATCTGTATTATGGAGAGAGCAATTAGATTACAGTGTTTTCAGAATCTGGTTAATTATAGAAAACCAAGCAGCTTTATTATCAAAGAAACATTTCCGTTACCTCCTTATTCTACTGTTTTGGGTATGATTCATGCGGCATGCGGATATACAGAATTTCATCCAATGAAGCTTTGCATTCAAGGAACAAACAGTGGAACTGTATCAGAACTTTATACACGATATTCTTTTTCAGCAGGGGCAAAATTTGAGGAAGGAAGGCACCAGATTTGTATTGAAGATGATGAAAAATATGGTATTTTTCGCGGAATTGCAAATGTTGAACTTATATGCGAAAACCATATGGTTATTCATATTGTGCCAAGTGAAGAAGACTTTGATACAGTTTATCATTCATTGAAAAATCCACCCAGATATTTGTCATTAGGGCGCTATGAAGATTTACTGGATATAGAAAGTGTTGATGTCGTGAAGATTCATCAGGAAAATGAAGTAGATTTGAAAAGAGATATGTATATTCCAGTGGAAGCTGAATGGAAAAACGATGAAGAAAAAATAAAAATTCGTAATCGTAAAATGACAATTTACAATTTGACGAAAGAGTACGAAGTTACTAAACAGGGATTACGTCGGTGGAAAAAAGAAAATGGAAGAATCAAAGCATATTATTGCCCTCAGGGAATGACATTAAGAAAAGGAGCATATGTGGATGATATGGAGAATGATGCTGCAATAGTTTTCTGTTGATAAGCTGATGTGCAAAGCAAGGCAGCAATGTCTGCCTTGCTTTGGGAAAGGACTGCACATATGGAATATTATGCAAAATCAAAAAGAAAATCATTATCTTTAGAACAGATTAATGAAATGAAGAATATTCTTCATTGTATGATAGAAAAACTTGACAAGTATTTTACAGAATCAGAAATAGACATTTTGAATTATAGTATTAAAAATATATCGAAAACTTCAGAAGAAAAGCAGAAAACATTAAAGGAACATCATGAGGACATTGTGAAATGTGCTGAGATGTTTTTTTTACAATATGGGGAATATTTTACTGAGAAAGAAAAGAAATTGATAATAGAAGCATGTAGAATACATGATTTGGGGAAAGCAAATCTTGTTTTTCAGGCATTGATATGTCCGGAATTGGCGAAAAAAATTCATATAGATGTAGGAAGAATTTCACAAATTCCACATGGATTTCTAAGTGGCGTAACCATTTCACTGGATGAATTTGAAGATTTATCAGAATTGTTTTCAGAGGAGGATTTTGAGCCATTTATTACAGCAATTTATTATCATCATAATAGAGAAGATCATTATGAAAGTCCGGAAATAAGAGAATATGCAGAAAAATATTATATGACACAAATCAGTGGATATTTGGATAAAAAAATAAGAAAATTAAATTGCAGTAATTTAGATGATTTGTTGTTTCGTAATAATGTGTATACTGGAAAATTTACGGTTAATCCAGTTGTATGGAATAAATATCTTTTGATAAAAGGTTTGCTCAATAAATTCGATTATGCAGTCAGTGCAGGGTATGAAAATGCAGAGAATGCTGTTGATCTTAAGAAAAAAAGACTGGTAAAAAATATAGAAAACTCTTTGAGTGGAAAAGAATTAAGGCCAGCCCAGAAATTTATGAAAGAAAACAGAGATAAAAATCTGGTTGTTATAGCACCTACCGGATCTGGAAAAACGGAAGCGGCATTATTATGGATGAATGGAGAAAAAAGTTTTTATACATTACCACTGAAAGTCTCTTCTAATGCAATATATTTACGTATCAAAGAAAACTATGCGTATGAAGATGCTGCTTTGGTACATTCTGACAGTATGACAATGTACTTAAAGGAATATAAAGGCAATGGAGAAGATATTAGCGAAAAATATGAACGTGCCAGAATGCTGGCTCAACCATTGACAGTCTGTACGGTAGATCAGTTATTTAGATTTGTTTACAGGGCATTGGGAACGGAAATATTTGCAGCTACATTGAAATATTCAAAATTGATATTGGATGAAATACAGGCATATGAGCCACGTATAATAGCAACTATCATTTATGGATTGAAAATGATACAGGAGTTAGGTGGGAAATTTGCTATTATTACAGCGACCTTTCCACCAGTGCTCAAATATTTTATGGAACAATATGGATTGATTGAAGGAGAACAATATATATTTCAAGATTTTACCGGAAAAGAATACCAGACAGAAAAATATCCTAGGCATAAAATAGAAATTAGACATTCAGAAATGGATTTAGATGAAATCAGAAGTCAGGGAATAAATAAAAAAGTATTGATTATCTGTAATACTGTCTCCAGAGCACAAAAGTTGTATAAAGAATTGCAGGGAAAAAACGTATGGCTTTTGCATTCTAAATATATCAGAAGAGACAGAGCATTTCTGGAAAAAAAGATTATGGAATTTTCTGAGTCAGATGAAACTGGAATATGGATTACAACTCAGATTGTGGAAGCAAGTTTGGATATAGACTTTGACATTTTATATACAGAAATGTGTACGGCAGATAGTCTTTTGCAGCGTATGGGAAGATGTAATCGTAAAGGGAGATATTGTCCTGATGAGCCTAATATCATTATATTTGATAATCGAAATGGAGTTAGTAAAGGAAAGAAAAAAAGCATTTATGAAGATAAATTATATGACAGGTCTTTGAATCTGTTGGAAAAGTATGAACACGCATTATTCTCTGAAAGTGAAAAAACTGCATATATGAATGAAGTTTATAGTGCAGATGGAGTGAAAGAAACCATATATTTTAAAGAAATTCAGAATTATTTACAAATGTTTGCTGAAATCCATCCAACAGAATATTCTGCAGATGAGGCTAAAGTCAGGGACATCAAAAGTATAACAATTGTTCCGGATGATGTTTACGATGCAAATCAGCAGTTGTTTGAAAATGGAGTAGAGTTTTTGGAGAAAACCAATATGGGTAGAGAAATCAGAAGTTTGATAAGATCCAAATTGGAAAATTTCACGTTAAGTTTAAATCTTTATCAGGGTTTTCCGAAGGAAGTGGATAAAAGTACGGTTGGAGAAAAAGATCATAAGAGGATTACGGATATTCGTAGAGCACGTTATAGGTATGAATTTGACGTTGAAAATGGACAAGGACGGGGCTTATTATTTGACGAGCAGATAGAACTGGATGGAATATTTGTGTGAATATGGGGCGTAAATATGGAAGAGCGAATAACAGGAGTAATGATTTATTATTATTTTGTATGTAAACGAAAACTCTGGTATTTTAGTCATGAAATTCGGATGGAAGCAGAAAATGAAGATGTAATATTAGGTAAGATACTGGATGAAAGTAGTTACAAGAAAAATGATAAACATATTAATATTGATAACATTATCAACATTGATTTTATTAGTGAGCACAAAGAACTACATGAAGTAAAAAAGAGTAAGGCAGTAGAAGAAGCGGGAATATGGCAGGTTAAATATTACCTATACTATTTGTGGAAAAGAGGTGTTAAAGAAATTAAAGGAAAGGTTGATTATCCACTATTGAAGAAATCAGTAATTGTTGAATTGTCAGATAAGGATATAGAAATACTGGAGAAAATCACTTCTGAGATATTAGAAATAGAAAATATGGATGTACCGCCAGTGACTGCAAATCATAAATTGTGTAAGAAATGTGCATATTATGATTTGTGTTTCATATAAACACTTAACTTACATATCAGGAGAAAATTATGAAGCAAAGCTTTTATGTTTATAATAATGGGGATTTAAAACGGAAAGATAATACACTGCAGTTTACAAATTATGAGGGTGAGAAAAGAGATATTCCCATAGAACGAATATCGGATATTTATGTAATGTCGGAAATGTCATTTAACACGGCATTTATTAATTATATTTCACAATATGGAATTCCTATTCATTTTTTCAACTATTATAATTTTTATACGGGAAGTTATTATCCAAGAGAAAGTCTGTTAGCAGGACAGTTATTGGTAAAACAGGTTGAAAATTATACGGATTATGAGAAAAGAATGACACTTGCAAGAAAGTTTATAGGGGCTGCGGCAGACAATATTTACAGGAATTTAAGATATTACAATGGAAGAGGAAAAGATGTAGCAGAATATCTTAAAGATGTGGATTCTTTGCGAAAACAGATTGAAAGAACAAGTACAATAGAAGAACTGATGGGAGTTGAGGGAAACATCAGAAGAAGATATTATGCTGCGTGGAATGTAATAGTAAATCAGGAAATAAAATTCGAAAAAAGAGTTATGCATCCACCGGATAATATGATCAATTCATTGATTTCGTTTGTGAATACATTGATTTATACAAAGGTTCTCAGTGAGATTTATCATACACAACTAAATCCGACAATCAGCTATTTACATGAACCTGGGGCAAGAAGATTTTCTCTCAGTTTGGATATTGCAGAAGTATTCAAGCCATTGATAGGAGACAGACTAATTTTTTCTCTATTAAATAGAAACCAGATTACAGAAGACAGCTTTACAAAAGAATTGAATTTTTTGCATTTAAAAAAGGAGGCTTCAAGACTGATTGTTTCAGAACTTGAAAAACGATTGAAACAGACGGTAATGCATAAAGATTTAGGAAGACAAGTCTCTTATCAGTATCTATTGCGACTGGAATCATATAAGCTAATAAAGCATTTAATTGGAGAAAAGGAATATGAAGGATTCAGAATATGGTGGTGAAATGAAAGATGTATGTAGTATTGGTATATGACGTAAGTCAGGAAGAAAATGGAGCAAGACGTTGGTCAAGAATTTTTAAAATATGTAAAAAATATCTGACACACATACAAAATTCGGTATTTGAGGGTGAATTATCAAAAGCACAATTAGCACAATTGCAAAAAGAGCTGAATGAATATATAGACAAAGAATTAGATTCCGTAATCATCTTCAAGTCTCGTCAGGAAAAGTGGCTGGATAAAGAATTTTGGGGACGAAAGGATGATCTGACAAGCTTTATATTATGATTGTCGATGTCCAATATAGCTAAAAGTCCAGGAGGTCGACAATGTTTGATTTATCAATAAAAAGCTTTACAAGAGGATCTTTTTCGATTTTTATGAAGTAAAAAAATCAATAAGATGACAAAGTCGACAGAAAGTGATAGAATGATAATTGTATTATAAGGCAACAGAGAGTACGGGGTATTAATAGAAACATTGTGGAATGTAAAGACATTGCCCTGTCAGGTATTGCAAAGCTCGCTAAGGTATTAATAGAAACATTGTGGAATGTAAAGTCTGCTGAACCTGATTAAGTTGCTGTTGAGAAATCTTGTATTAATAGAAACATTGTGGAATGTAAAGCTTTTTGTGTTTTTAAAGCATATCCCGGAGTTTTTCCGTATTAATAGAAACATTGTGGAATGTAAAGCTGTGTAATACGGCATAAGCCGACATTCGAATCAATCGTATTAATAGAAACATTGTGGAATGTAAAGGTAGATGTTCGCACATCTGTTAATCAGTGCTTCCATCGTATTAATAGAAACATTGTGGAATGTAAAGTTGCCGGAGACTGTTCAAGTGGTACAGGACTTAACCCGTATTAATAGAAACATTGTGGAATGTAAAGAACAGAGGGAAGTGAGAAAGAATGTACAACACTAAGGTATTAATAGAAACATTGTGGAATGTAAAGATTCTTGCTACTTGTTTTGCAATCGGGTAATTTCTGTATTAATAGAAACATTGTGGAATGTAAAGACTGATGCTCCGCCGCCACCTGCAAATGCGTCTATGTATTAATAGAAACATTGTGGAATGTAAAGTTTTTTATCTGGTCTGATATCGTTTCTGAAAGATTCGTATTAATAGAAACATTGTGGAATGTAAAGACGATTTTAGTAGATGATGCAACCATGGTTTTTGGTATTAATAGAAACATTGTGGAATGTAAAGCAGAAATGAGCGACATGTCCAAGGATGCAGAGTGCCGGGTATTAATAGAAACATTGTGGAATGTAAAGAAAGAAAAACCGTCCCCGGAAAACGACCCGGAAATGGTATTAATAGAAACATTGTGGAATGTAAAGACAAAAGCGCCTGCCATAAACATAGCGCCGAAAACCGTATTAATAGAAACATTGTGGAATGTAAAGTCCAGAATATTTCACGTACTTTTGAACAGACACAGGGTATTAATAGAAACATTGTGGAATGTAAAGTGGTTTGCATCCCAGGCAGACATGCTTGCAGAAGAGTATTAATAGAAACATTGTGGAATGTAAAGAAAGATCAACAAAGCACTTGCTGACCTGTGGGATTCGTATTAATAGAAACATTGTGGAATGTAAAGGAGGAACGACTGGACAAGGTAGAGAAGCGCACAGACAGTATTAATAGAAACATTGTGGAATGTAAAGCCTTGAAAAACTGATCGCAGAAGGGGACATAGAAAGTATTAATAGAAACATTGTGGAATGTAAAGACTTACACGAGGGTTCATCAGGAAAAGCAGGTCAGGGTATTAATAGAAACATTGTGGAATGTAAAGAAAGAGTTGTTGCGACTTATGACACAGGCTCGTAGTATTAATAGAAACATTGTGGAATGTAAAGAAAAGAGTATGGACTATCTGGAAGAATACGGGATCGGTATTAATAGAAACATTGTGGAATGTAAAGTATAACAATTTTATGCCTGATTCGATAAAATCCTCGTATTAATAGAAACATTGTGGAATGTAAAGATGTTAAACTCTACATAGAATGTTTCAGTTCTGCGTTGTATTAATAGAAACATTGTGGAATGTAAAGTGTGTTCCTCCTTGTAATATTTCGGTTAAAGTCTTCTGTATTAATAGAAACATTGTGGAATGTAAAGGAAAAAATGCGAAATCTCAGGAAGAAGCAGGTATTGCGTATTAATAGAAACATTGTGGAATGTAAAGAACACATATGCAAACAAGTGTTTACTTGTTTCTGCAGTATTAATAGAAACATTGTGGAATGTAAAGTACGAGAATAGCATCGTATCCTTCTACAATTTTCCCGTATTAATAGAAACATTGTGGAATGTAAAGTTTGAGCGCAGGACCATTGATCGTATTCTGCAGAATGTATTAATAGAAACATTGTGGAATGTAAAGTTAGGATCGTTTTGCCAATGCCGGTATATTTCTCTGTATTAATAGAAACATTGTGGAATGTAAAGAAAAAACTGTAGAACTAGATCTTGCAAGCACAGAGTCGTATTAATAGAAACATTGTGGAATGTAAAGTTCCTCTTGTAAATCAGCTTTATTTGTTCTTCTCCGGGTATTAATAGAAACATTGTGGAATGTAAAGGTTTTTACGAGACTGAAAGCACCTGCAACGCTTTTTACGTATTAATAGAAACATTGTGGAATGTAAAGTGAACATGGCACCAAACACCAGACAAACCCCGACTAGTATTAATAGAAACATTGTGGAATGTAAAGTAGTTTAATAAGGTAACCATGTTTCATTTTTAATAGTATTAATAGAAACATTGTGGAATGTAAAGAAACATCAATAAACAGCATACAAAACAATCATAAGTATTAATAGAAACATTGTGGAATGTAAAGATGAAAGGAAAGACAGATGAGGAGATTCTTGCAGAACGTATTAATAGAAACATTGTGGAATGTAAAGCTGAAGAGCAGTATCGGATTTTCGTAGTTCCACTTCGTATTAATAGAAACATTGTGGAATGTAAAGGAAGAAATTGAAACAATAAAATTTTATTGCAAAATGTATTAATAGAAACATTGTGGAATGTAAAGGATCACGCTTGACAAGTGCTTTTAAGTACTCATTAGGTATTAATAGAAACATTGTGGAATGTAAAGAGATTTGCATGGGGGTTCCTCAGGAAAGGCAGGTCGTATTAATAGAAACATTGTGGAATGTAAAGTTATATGTTTCTCCTGTCGACAGACTTACACTTTGTATTAATAGAAACATTGTGGAATGTAAAGTCGCAGTTCTATCAGGAATATCCCGTGGGCGAATAGTATTAATAGAAACATTGTGGAATGTAAAGAAAGAACTATTACGCTTAATGACACAGGCGCGCAGTATTAATAGAAACATTGTGGAATGTAAAGCATGGTTACGGCGTTAAAATGTGTATCAAGAATCTTGGTATTAATAGAAACATTGTGGAATGTAAAGTCTCCAGAGCTTCCTGCATTCGTTCCCAGTCGTTTTGTATTAATAGAAACATTGTGGAATGTAAAGTTGAGTATGGAGTAAATTTCCTGTCCTGCCATTAGTATTAATAGAAACATTGTGGAATGTAAAGATGCTGAAATACTGGATGGTACTCCGTTCTGTCCTCGTATTAATAGAAACATTGTGGAATGTAAAGTATTTAAACGGATTAACCGGAATTCCAAACGCCTGGTATTAATAGAAACATTGTGGAATGTAAAGACTTTATCAGCAGGAGTTTTGTTAAGATTATCATTGGTATTAATAGAAACATTGTGGAATGTAAAGGATAAAGTAAACAACCATGGCAATCGGAAAGCCAAGGTATTAATAGAAACATTGTGGAATGTAAAGTGATACGGAAACATACGACGGTTTAAAGGGTGCTCTGTATTAATAGAAACATTGTGGAATGTAAAGATATGCAGAATACTAATGCTTTACAGACGCAGCTCGCGTATTAATAGAAACATTGTGGAATGTAAAGAAATGCCACATACAAGGATTACTGCAAGCAGAACGACCGTATTAATAGAAACATTGTGGAATGTAAAGTATTGTGAGAAGCGAGAAGGAATGCTGTATCTAAGTATTAATAGAAACATTGTGGAATGTAAAGCTGTTGGAATCTATCAGCAATTTAACAGCGAATTGGTATTAATAGAAACATTGTGGAATGTAAAGCCTCACTCAATATCAGTGGGGTGGATTTTTCTATCGTATTAATAGAAACATTGTGGAATGTAAAGGTATGTGCATATAATCGTGCTCTCATAAGACCTTCGTATTAATAGAAACATTGTGGAATGTAAAGGAAGAAGCACTCTTCGCAAGGCGCTGTACGAAATGCGTATTAATAGAAACATTGTGGAATGTAAAGTGGAACAGACAAATCAGCCAGTAAAAGGCTACAAATCGTATTAATAGAAACATTGTGGAATGTAAAGAGAAACAGGAGCAGGAAATTGACAAGCTGAACCAGTATTAATAGAAACATTGTGGAATGTAAAGAAAGCAGAAGTCGAAAAGATGTTGCAGTCTGGGAAGTATTAATAGAAACATTGTGGAATGTAAAGATATGCAGAATACTAATGCTTTACAGACGCAGCTCGGTATTAATAGAAACATTGTGGAATGTAAAGGAAGCGGCACAGCTTAACGAAAAGGGGCAGCCGGAGGGTATTAATAGAAACATTGTGGAATGTAAAGAAGGAACTCTTACGGTTAATGACACAGGCGCGCAGTGTATTAATAGAAACATTGTGGAATGTAAAGATGTATGATTTTATAAAAGATCTGGAAGACGATAGTATTAATAGAAACATTGTGGAATGTAAAGAAATATATTACGCATATGATATTAGTTATATCGTCGTATTAATAGAAACATTGTGGAATGTAAAGTCTTCAAATCCTCCTGTCTATCTTTACAAGGGTGTAGGTATTAATAGAAACATTGTGGAATGTAAAGGAAGATTTCCTGGGAATCAGAAAGGAAAGAATGCGGTATTAATAGAAACATTGTGGAATGTAAAGATCATTCCGGCTTTATTGGCAGTGATCGTTTCTGTGTATTAATAGAAACATTGTGGAATGTAAAGTCGTTATACGAATCAGCCTATCTACAAGTGTATATCGTATTAATAGAAACATTGTGGAATGTAAAGTCTTTTCCGGCTCCCCGTCCTAGCATGCAAAACAGAGTATTAATAGAAACATTGTGGAATGTAAAGCATATCACCCTCATCATATGGTGGTTTAGGTGTAACCGTATTAATAGAAACATTGTGGAATGTAAAGAGAATCAGGTGTATCTGTATCATCCGGCGGTGTGTTGTATTAATAGAAACATTGTGGAATGTAAAGTTGATTGATGCATACAACGCATTGATGAGTGACCGTGTATTAATAGAAACATTGTGGAATGTAAAGATGAATTTACAGCTTTTTGCAGAAGGAGATGGTGCTGGTATTAATAGAAACATTGTGGAATGTAAAGATGGGCAAATTAAAATAGGGAACGTAACGCTTGCAAGTATTAATAGAAACATTGTGGAATGTAAAGTACGACAAATGATAAAGACATGCTGATAGTCTTTCCGTATTAATAGAAACATTGTGGAATGTAAAGGTACAACTCCCAGACACAGTACCAGGCGATTGAAGGTATTAATAGAAACATTGTGGAATGTAAAGTATTTCTGTCCTAACTTTAATATCTTTATCAAGTCCGTATTAATAGAAACATTGTGGAATGTAAAGAAAGGACCGTCAACTAATGGTTCTGACACACTGAGTATTAATAGAAACATTGTGGAATGTAAAGAAAAGAATGTCTTCATATAATTCGTCAGGAATTTCTGTATTAATAGAAACATTGTGGAATGTAAAGTTGTGATCTGAAAGGAATCCTTGTAGAAGACGAAGATGTATTAATAGAAACATTGTGGAATGTAAAGCTCTTCAAGTGGTACTTTCATTCGCGGGATATCTTGTATTAATAGAAACATTGTGGAATGTAAAGAAAACATAGATAAACTCAAAGCATCAATCAAGATCACGTATTAATAGAAACATTGTGGAATGTAAAGATTTTCCCGGCCCCGGCAGAAATTTCGGCCAGTTTTGCGTATTAATAGAAACATTGTGGAATGTAAAGGAAAGTATCATGTCAAACCATTTACGTTTAATTGGGTATTAATAGAAACATTGTGGAATGTAAAGAAAAATAGATACCATTTATTTGCAGACCATACTTCTGTATTAATAGAAACATTGTGGAATGTAAAGACTTATACATACCTTTAAACACCTATTACCACCTAGTATTAATAGAAACATTGTGGAATGTAAAGTCTTGTTTGCAAGAAAGTCAGAGAATCTGTAGAGGTATTAATAGAAACATTGTGGAATGTAAAGGAAGTAGGAAAATGCCCCGAGTGTGGTGGTATTTTAGGTATTAATAGAAACATTGTGGAATGTAAAGTAATACACAAATGTATCACAAAAAATGTAACACACTGTATTAATAGAAACATTGTGGAATGTAAAGAATATTGGAACAATTCCATATCTGGCAAAAGGTGCGGTATTAATAGAAACATTGTGGAATGTAAAGGTCGTCGGCTAACAGATCATTGGCTGTCGGGTTCCAGTATTAATAGAAACATTGTGGAATGTAAAGTGAGGTCCGGTAGCTCCCTGTGGTCCCGGGCTGCCGTATTAATAGAAACATTGTGGAATGTAAAGGGTTTCCACCTGCAGTCGCAGATCTTCTGCTTTCTCTGTATTAATAGAAACATTGTGGAATGTAAAGCTAAAGATAGTACCGAATAACCAGAAAGATACTCAGTATTAATAGAAACATTGTGGAATGTAAAGCAGGACGCTTATGTAATACTAGAGGATGCATGCGAAGTATTAATAGAAACATTGTGGAATGTAAAGAATGGATATGTTCTTGGTCAGATCAACAAGGGCAATCGTATTAATAGAAACATTGTGGAATGTAAAGACAATTCATTTTCTTCTGTAGCTGGTGCTTCTTTGGTATTAATAGAAACATTGTGGAATGTAAAGTATATAAATAGGATTAACTTTAAAATGTATGTATTGTATTAATAGAAACATTGTGGAATGTAAAGATACGTCTTAATTCTCGTACTAGCTCTCCGCTACTAGTATTAATAGAAACATTGTGGAATGTAAAGATATAAATACCGACATGACTAGCGCCTGATGTATTGTATTAATAGAAACATTGTGGAATGTAAAGCATTATGTAGAAAGTGGTTCTTCGGCGTTGTGCCTTGGTATTAATAGAAACATTGTGGAATGTAAAGTCTACTGTATATGCCTGTTTAGCCAGCAGGGTTCCGTATTAATAGAAACATTGTGGAATGTAAAGGTCAGATTCTGTCCGGCTCTTGTGTCTCTCTTTATTGGTATTAATAGAAACATTGTGGAATGTAAAGTTGTTGTCACTATGTAATTTTTCTCTCCGAGAAAAGTATTAATAGAAACATTGTGGAATGTAAAGGTTTGTGAGCTTAATTTTTTCATACGAACAGACTTCGTATTAATAGAAACATTGTGGAATGTAAAGAAGCCTGGGACTCACTAAAGAACTTCTTTTCTGGTGTATTAATAGAAACATTGTGGAATGTAAAGCTTGCTACAGCTGCGCAGATTAAGACGATCAAGAGCGTATTAATAGAAACATTGTGGAATGTAAAGAAGCAGGCACTCAATAACATTGAGACTGTTTTCCCTGTATTAATAGAAACATTGTGGAATGTAAAGAACATATGCTTCTTTTGTTGCATCATGCATATTAAAGTATTAATAGAAACATTGTGGAATGTAAAGCAGAAATTGTTCTGGTCAAGCGTCACCGCGGATCCGGTATTAATAGAAACATTGTGGAATGTAAAGAGAAGGAGATAATAAATCTCTTTTGCGCGATGTTGTATTAATAGAAACATTGTGGAATGTAAAGCAGCAGACAAGAATGAAAAGTGCACTGCAGAAGGTTCGTATTAATAGAAACATTGTGGAATGTAAAGACATTTCCAGTGGTGACATATCGTGCCATTCCTGGTATTAATAGAAACATTGTGGAATGTAAAGGAACGCAGAAACAAATATACAGTTAACTGTAGATAGTATTAATAGAAACATTGTGGAATGTAAAGTTTTATTTTCTTAGTAGTTCCACTAACCTTTAACTGGTATTAATAGAAACATTGTGGAATGTAAAGATGGAATGATGGCAGGACAATAATGATCGTTATCCGTATTAATAGAAACATTGTGGAATGTAAAGTACTTAGAAAAGTATATAGGAACAAACAGCATAGAGTATTAATAGAAACATTGTGGAATGTAAAGTGAAAGAACAGGCGGCGAAGAATGGGGACAAGGCGTATTAATAGAAACATTGTGGAATGTAAAGTTACCAGAAAAGAGTTTGAACTTCTGCAATATCTGAGTATTAATAGAAACATTGTGGAATGTAAAGTGCGAATATGATTTTAAATCATACTTTGAATGGTGTATTAATAGAAACATTGTGGAATGTAAAGTTCTTTCTGCGTTCTTCCAGCCTCTGTCGTTTCCTGGTATTAATAGAAACATTGTGGAATGTAAAGAAAAACTGAAAAAGTTTTATAAATGGAGCTCTGAAAGTATTAATAGAAACATTGTGGAATGTAAAGTTGCATATTCATCCGCGGTCGTAGCTTTTGAAGTGGTATTAATAGAAACATTGTGGAATGTAAAGACATTTTTAGCCTTTTCATAATCAGCTTTTGAGTCACGTATTAATAGAAACATTGTGGAATGTAAAGAAAGCATATTCAGGATATCCCGATAGCGTCACAAAGTATTAATAGAAACATTGTGGAATGTAAAGTCTGTAAATGTTTCAAACTGTTTCCGTTTCGCCCTTGTATTAATAGAAACATTGTGGAATGTAAAGGATCCCAGTAGAGGTCGACGACAATACAACAGAAGGTATTAATAGAAACATTGTGGAATGTAAAGTTGCACTAATAGTCGCGGCAATTGCACCGTTACTAAGTATTAATAGAAACATTGTGGAATGTAAAGTTGTCAATGATTGGAAAATCTGTATTTCTCACCCGTGTATTAATAGAAACATTGTGGAATGTAAAGCAGGTTACGGGATTCTCAAAGGACCTGTACAAAGTGTATTAATAGAAACATTGTGGAATGTAAAGTGAACAAATCGCCATGTCCACTCTTATTGAATATTGTATTAATAGAAACATTGTGGAATGTAAAGTTCCATCCCGGTATTGAGAACCGGGCGGTATCCATAGTATTAATAGAAACATTGTGGAATGTAAAGTATCAAAAATCCTGGCAACGCATTTATCCGGATAATCGTATTAATAGAAACATTGTGGAATGTAAAGTTTACTACATTTTCACCTGTATGCTTCGCAATACTTGTATTAATAGAAACATTGTGGAATGTAAAGTCTGGTGTCCCTGGATATTAAGCTCCTTCGCTTCTCCGTATTAATAGAAACATTGTGGAATGTAAAGGCAGCGCATCAGCAGAAGTAGAAGAAACAACCGGTATTAATAGAAACATTGTGGAATGTAAAGAATAAAATAGCTGCGAGATCTTTTGGAGTAGACGCGTATTAATAGAAACATTGTGGAATGTAAAGATTCATTTCCGGCATCCGAACCTTTTTCGTCCGCGTATTAATAGAAACATTGTGGAATGTAAAGTAGTTCCACACACGCCGATCATAACTCCCAGCACCGTATTAATAGAAACATTGTGGAATGTAAAGATGTCAGAAAACGAACTTTCGGCACTTCTTGAAGGTATTAATAGAAACATTGTGGAATGTAAAGTTCTCAGGAGAATCTACTTATTTCTGATCACCATCGTATTAATAGAAACATTGTGGAATGTAAAGAGACGGCGCTGGAATAATCGGTACCTGATCTATAGAGTATTAATAGAAACATTGTGGAATGTAAAGACTCTACACAGACAGGAGGACAGACAATGAGTGACAGTATTAATAGAAACATTGTGGAATGTAAAGTCATACAGATTAGACTTTTCTAATGAAAAAGATGGGTATTAATAGAAACATTGTGGAATGTAAAGACTGATACGGGAGAACTCAAACAAAGTATATTTTGTATTAATAGAAACATTGTGGAATGTAAAGTCATTCAATTTGCAGTGGTATGCAAGGGGTGGTTTTCGTATTAATAGAAACATTGTGGAATGTAAAGGAAGAATACGGAGAAGATGTTGAATTAACCGGACTGGGTATTAATAGAAACATTGTGGAATGTAAAGACGTAGAGCTTTGATACGAACCATTTTTCTCCTGCGTATTAATAGAAACATTGTGGAATGTAAAGATTCAAGAATCGCACAAACCATTGTCTGTATTCAGTATTAATAGAAACATTGTGGAATGTAAAGGTATCCGGGGCTGCATGAGGACGAAAAAATCAAATATGGTATTAATAGAAACATTGTGGAATGTAAAGTATTCTACATCCACAGAACTGCCAGACATCGGCGTAATGTATTAATAGAAACATTGTGGAATGTAAAGGAATATCTTGATATTTTCTTTGTAACTGCCGGAGCGTATTAATAGAAACATTGTGGAATGTAAAGACACATTGTTCAGATAACATCATTCGCCGTCTCAGCGTATTAATAGAAACATTGTGGAATGTAAAGAAGATGGCGCCACGGATGTAATTATCCCTGACTCCGTATTAATAGAAACATTGTGGAAGATAAAGTAATTTCGGTTTCAATTAACCATATTCTGAAAATATCGTATTAATAGAGTAAGCGCTTAATTAAGCGCTTACTTAATAGAAATATTATGGAATTAAATTTCCAAAGGTATGATTGAATGTAAGCGCCAATTAAGCGCTTACACAGATAAGAGGAATGGCAATAATAAATATCTGCAGGGTTCAGAAAGCTGCTGTTTCCCCAAATCAAGTAAGTCCCCTGCTTCAATTGAGAATATCCGTCTGACTATAACTGAAAGACAATAGTTTCATAAGGTTTGAGTACAAGTGTTCCGTTACCGTATTCAACTTCAGCTCTGCTGTAATTGGAAATGATTACAGGAGTATCATACTGTAATTCAATATTTTCGTTTCCACAATGGAACTGTTGCATGGATGCAGAGAAGTTATGTATTGCCAGCCATGTTTCGCCCTGGTAGCTTCTAGTGTAGGCAATCACAGGTCCATTTTCCGGACAGCAGAGTTTGAAATCACCATGAGCCATTACCGGGTGTTCTTTACGCAGAGCGATGAGATTCTGGTAGAATCTGAAAACAGAAGAGTCATCGTTCATCTGGCTTTCTGCATTAATGAGCTTATAGTTTGGATTGACGCCAAGCCATGGAGTATGATCGGAAAATCCGCCATTTGGGCTGTCATTCCACTGCATCGGAGTTCTTGCATTATCACGACTGATGCTCTGGGATTCTGCTAATGCTTCTTCTGGGGAGGAGCCATTTTCAATCATGGTTTTATAGTAATTGCGGGTATCAATGTCATCATAATCATCGATAGACGGGAATGCAACATTAGTCATTCCGAATTCTTCACCTTGGAAAACAAATGGGGTTCCAGGAAGTGTATGCAGATAACATGCCAGCATTTTTGCAGATTCTGACCAGAATTCTCTATCATTTCCATAAAGGGAAACCTGACGTGGTTTGTCATGGTTGCTTAAAAATCTTGCCCACCATCCGTCTTTTTTCAGAGTTTCATAATCTTTTTTTAGGTCACGTTTCATCTTCTCTGGTGACCAGGTCTGGATTTCTACGATAGGAGGAACAAACGGAATGGACATGTTGAACTCTTTGCTTGCAGCACTGGAATAATTAATGGCATCCTGTTCATTATTGATGTTGACTTCTCCGACACTCATCAGATTGTCCGGAGTCATAGTTGCAGCAACCATTTCGCGGATGTAGCGGTGAGTTCCCTCAAGATTTACACATGCTACAGTACCGATCGGTTCGTTCATATTTGCACGTCCGTCCAGTCCTTTGTCAAGATAGCTGATCGCGTCAATACGATAGCCGTCCACGCCCTTTTCATTCCAGAAACGAATGATATCAAAGATTTTCTCTTTAGTTTCCGGGTTATCCCAGTTCAGATCCGGCTGTTCTTTGGCAAAGAAATGGAGATAATACTGTCCTCTTTCCGGGACGTATTCCCAGGCACTTCCGCCAAACACGGACATCCAGCAGTTCGGGGCACCACCGTCCGGGGCAGGATCACGCCAGATATAGTAATCACTGTAAGGATTATTGCGGGATTTCTTGGATTCCTGGAACCAGACATGTTTATCAGAAGAATGGTTGAGAACCAGATCCATGATAATGGCGATGCCTCGTTCATGTGCACCATCGCGGAAAGCTTCCCAGTCTTCCATGGTTCCAAATTCTTCCATGATCGCGAAATAATCGGAGATGTCATAGCCGTTATCTACGTTTGGAGAAGCATATACAGGGGACATCCACACAGCATTGATGCCAAGTTCTTTCAGATAATCCAGCTTCTCGAGCATTCCCTTCAGATCACCGATACCATCATTGTTTCCGTCTTTAAAACTTCTAGGGTAAATCTGGTAGATGACCAGATCTTTATACCAGTCTTTTTCGTGTTTCATATGTATATCCTTTCGTCTTTTTGCATAAATAAATTCTGAATTTATTATATTGTATTGTGCAAAAAAACGCAATGAAGAAAACGAGATTATTTTCTTCGATAATGAATGAAAATAATCTCGTTTTACAGGTGTAATTTACAAATTTGGGGAGTCCCTGAAATCTTTCCGGAACAGTAATGCAGCTCCGGCAATAAATATAAAGCAGACCACCCATGTAACCGGTTCACAGACACATACCGCCAGATATCCTTTTACAGGTACGATCCAGAATGCAAAGATAACTTTACCGATCAGTTCCAGACCACTGCACAGCAATGGAGAGAGCTGATGACGCATTCCCTGGAGAGCATTTCGCATGATCACAAGAAATGCCATAGGCGGGAACATGGCAGTGCTGATACGGACATAAAGAAGTGCATTGTCAATAACTGTCGGGTTGTTACTTCCTGTGATCAGCCGTACTGCGTAAGGTGCCACAAAGACTGAGAAAGTTACTGCAATCAGCCACCAGATAAGATAAAGTCCAAATGCAACTTTGACGCCTCCCCAGATACGAGAACGCTTTTCTGCTCCGTAATTCTGACTGGAGAAAGTTGCGGCACTGCTTGCCAGGGCGGTTCCCGGCATCATGAACAGTTCTGCAAGCCTGCGGCCTCCAACCTGAGCTGCGATGTATACATTTCCCAGAGCATTGATACTGCTTTGTAAAATGACACTTCCGATACTGAAGATCGCATTCATTAATGCCATGCTCATACCGGTGAGAAACATATCAAGGATGAAAGTGAAAGGAACGTGCAAGTCACTGTGGTTGGGACGAAGCTGTGGATAATTTTTTATAATATAAAAGAGGCAGAGGACAACACTGATTGCCTGAGCGAGGATCGTAGCAGATGCTGCGCCCTGAATACCCAGATGCAATGGTCCCATAAACAGGACATCCAGAATAACATTGATCACGCTGCTGATGATCAGAAAGATCAGCGGAGTAATGCTGTTTCCGATTGCACGCAGAAGACCAGATTCTGTGTTATACATCATGGTCAGAGGAATTCCTGCTAGGATTATGGTGATGTAGCTCATAGCGCCTGCAAAAGTATCTTTGGGTGTCTGAAGAACACGCAGAAGTGGATAACGGAAAATAAGAAATCCGGCAGTCATTACGAGTGCAGTTATGAGTGATAGAATGATCATCCAGCAGGATGATTTTCTCATTTCATTCATTTCTCCGTTTCCAAACCAGCGGCTGACCGGAAGGGAAAGACCATTGGTCAGTCCGATGCAGAAAGAAGTAATGAGACTGTATAATGCAGCAGTTGCTCCGATCTGAGCCAGCGCATTATCGCCAAGTAAATGTCCGGCGATTGCTGTATCAGCAAGATTATAAAGCTGCTGGAGCAGGCATCCCACGAAAATTGGAAACGCAAATGAAAGCAAAAGTCTGGGGATGTTTCCTTTTGTCATGTCCAGGACACGGCTTTTAGTGGTTGTTTCAGACATAAAAAATCTCCTTAAATCATTTGTACTGAAATGATACGGGAATTCATATTCGGTGTAGAGCTATGTAGCGAAGCGAATTACGAATATCCTCCTGAAAAAGAATTGTGCAATAAAAAAATGCTGTAAAGCCAGCACTTTTGGTATTGTGGGTTACATATAAATACTGTTTGGCTTCTGTCAGAAAATGGCTGAACAGAAAAATAATCAAATGACCAGAATTAATTATAAAGCCTGCGAAAACGATTGTAAAGATTGTATGGAAGAAAATTTTGTGATAGAATATGCGCGTAAAAATCGGACTTAATAGCAACAGACGGAGAATGAAATGAACGCAAATTTTGAATATTATAAAGTTTTTTATTATGTATCTAAATACGAAAACCTGACAAAGGCGGCAGCAGTGCTGAAAACCAGTCAGCCGGCAGTAACCAGGACGATACATAACCTTGAGAATATATTGGGGTGCAGATTGTTTATCCGAAGCAAAAGCGGAATGAAACTTACGCCGGAGGGGCGGATTTTTTATGAATATGTAGCTGCAGGATGCGCACAGTTTTTTAAGGCAGAAGATAATCTGAATAACCTGATCAGTCTGGAGAACGGCACGATTTATATCAGTGCTACGGAAACTGCGCTTCATTGCTATCTGTTTGAAGCAGTCAGGGATTTTAATATTAAATATCCGAATGTGCATTTTAAGATACTTAATAACAGTACTACGGATTCTGTTAATGCTCTCAAGGAAGGAAAAGTAGACCTTGCGGTTGTGTCTGCGTCCTTACAGGTTGCAGAGCCGCTGAAGATGAAGGTTGTGCGAAAGTATAAAGAGATCCTGATCGGAGGAAAACGATTTACAGAGCTGAAGGGAAGAAAGACTTCACTGGAGGAGTTGTCTGCCTATCCATGGATCAGCCTGACTTCAGAGGCAATCACCAGGAGATTCCTGAATGCGTATTTTGCAAAAAATGGCTTGCAGTTTTCGCCAGATGTAGAGCTGGCGACTACAGATATGATTCTTCCTGCAGTTCGTTACAATATGGGAATTGGATTTCTGCCGGAGGAGTTTGCAAAAGATGATCTGGCATCGGGCAAGGTTTTTGAGATAGATGTAAACGAGACATTTCCGGAGAGGAGTATTATTCTGATCCATGATACGGAATATCCGCAGAGTATTGCATCGAAAGCATTTCAGAAGTTTCTGGCAGAAAGAGAATGTAAAAACAGGGCAGGTATCATGTAAAAATACACAGATACCTGCCCTGTCTGAACGTCTGGACAATTGCCATCAGGAAATCCACAGTATGCGAATCCCTGATGGCTGATTATATTTATAAGGAATTTATCATCTGATCACACAGAATTATTTATGCCACTCCCAGTTTCTGATCTCTTCAAGATCCTGACCATATTCAGCGATATACTGTTTATGCTCAACAAGCTTGTCGTTCATCTTCTGGATTAAGTAAGAACCTTTGTTTCCAAGCTGTGGCAGATGCATGATAGCATCTTTTACAAGGTTGAAACGGTCAATCTGGTTCTGTACACGCATATCGAATGGAGTAGTGATTGTACCCTCTTCCTGATATCCATGAACGGAAACATTATGGTTATGACGACCATATGTAAGCTCGTGGATCAGTGTTGGATATCCATGGAATGCAAAGATAACCGGTTTGTCTTTTGTAAAGATTGCATCGTATTCTGCATCGCTTAAACCGTGTGGATGTTTGTGGTCGGATTCCAGTTTGAACAGGTCGACAACGTTAACAACACGGATCTTAAGTTCTGGCATTTCATCACGAAGGATAGTAACTGCAGCCATGATCTCAAGTGTAGGTGTATCACCGCAGCAGGCCATAACAACGTCTGGTTCTTCACCACAGTCATTGCTTGCCCACTCCCAGATACCGATACCCTGTGTGCAGTGCTTAACAGCCTGCTCCATGGTCAGCCACTGGCAGCTTGGATGTTTGGAAGCTACGATTGCGTTTACATAGTTTTTACTCTTGATGCAGTGATCGAAGCAGGAGAGTAAGCAGTTAGCGTCTGGTGGTAAGTACATACGTACCACGTCTGCTTTCTTATTAGCGATGTGATCCAGGAATCCAGGATCCTGATGTGTAAATCCGTTGTGGTCCTGCTGCCATACATTGGATGTCAGGATGAAGTTCAGGGATGCGATCGGCTGTCTCCAGGAAAGCTGGTTGCAAACCTTCAGCCATTTAGCGTGCTGAGCTGCCATGGAGTCAACGATACGGATGAATGCTTCGTAGCTTGCAAAGAAGCCGTGACGACCTGTTAACAGGTAACCTTCCAGCCATCCTTCACACATATGCTCGCTGAGCATACTGTCCATGATACGTCCGTCTCTTGCGAGGCAGTCATCTGTATCAAGCATTTCTGCGTTCCAGTCACGTTTCTGATATTCAAATACTTTGTATAGACGGTTGGACATACTTTCGTCTGGTCCAAAGATACGGAAGTTTTTGTTTTCTTCATTCAGTTTGAAGATGTCACGGATGTATCCGCCGAGTTCGATCATATCCTGAGCTTTTGTCTTGCCAGGCTGTACTTCGATACCATAATCACGGAAATCCGGAAGACGAAGGTCTTTCAGAAGAAGTCCGCCGTTTGCATGTGGGTTAGCACCGAGACGTGCATTTCCCTTAGGAGTCAGTTCAGCCAGTTCCGGGATCAGGCGTCCGTTCTCATCGAACAGTTCCTGCGGACGATAGCTTTCCAGCCATTCTTTCAGAAGTTCAAGATGTTCTGGTTTCTCCATGGAGATCGGAACCTGATGAGCACGGAAAGAACCTTCAATCTGAAGTCCGTCAACAACCTTAGGACCTGTCCATCCCTTAGGAGTACGAAGAACGATCATTGGCCATACAGGACGCTCCGGATCGTTATTCTCACGGGCATTTTTCTGGATTGCTTTGATCTCTTCGATTACAGTATCCATTGTTTCTGCCATCTTCTTGTGCATTGTCATTGGGTCGTCGCCTTCAACGAAGTATGGTTTCCAGCCGCAGCCCTTGAAGAAGCATTCAAGTTCTTCATGAGAAAGACGGGAGAAGATAGTAGGGTTGCTGATTTTATATCCATTTAAGTGAAGAATAGGAAGTACAGCACCGTCAGTGATAGGATTCAGGAATTTGTTGGACTGCCAGGATGTTGCAAGAGGGCCAGTCTCAGCTTCACCGTCACCTACAACTGTAGTAGCGATCAGGTCTGGGTTATCGAATACAGCTCCGAATGCATGAGCGATGGAATAACCAAGCTCACCACCCTCGTTGATAGAACCAGGTGTTTCCGGTGCACAGTGGCTCGGAACTCCACATGGGAAGGAGAACTGTTTGAACATTTTCTTCATACCTTCCTCGTCCTGGCTGATGTTTGGATAAACTTCGCTGTAAGAACCTTCCAGATAAGTGTTGGCGATCATAAAGTTTCCGCCATGTCCCGGACCGGAAAGCAGGATCATATCCAGGTCGTAACGTTTGATAACACGATTGCAGTGTGCATAAACGAAGTTCTGGCCTGGTACAGTTCCCCAGTGACCAACGATTTTCTTCTTGATCTGATCCATTGTTAATGGCTCTCTCAGAAGCGGATTGTC
>OKVF01000821.1_pt1 | contig 30028 bp, 25 predicted proteins | sample 1604831 | NCBI WGS metagenome assembly OKVF01 (sample SAMN01760980, study PRJEB22395) | human gut metagenome
TGCATGACCTCATATGAGATTTCTGTTCGTCAGACCAGAGATTTGCCCGTGAGTTAGTATGTTCCTCACATCCAGCTTCCTTCAGATTCCATCTCACGATGAACACCCTTGCCTTCGGCTATATCCTTCCCACTACCGGGTGGATTCGGGACTTTAACCCGTTAGAAACGTGCGCCGCTAGGCGCACATGCACAAAAAAGGCTCCCAGAATAAATCCTGGAAGCCTAATTTTACGCTTGATCACTAATATATAATATATTTAAATATTCTCTATGCCTAAATCCGATTACTCGATGATGCTAGCAACACGGCCTGAACCTACAGTTCTACCACCTTCACGATATCAGACCGATGTATTGCGGTGTGCAAAACGGTGATTTTTCGTGTGATTTGTGTGGGAAAAATCCAGATTTTCCGCTATGTCCGTGTGGTTTTTGGAGATTTTGTTATCATGGTGTTATCATTTAATTAATAACTTTCTATCAATACATCTTGCACATCATTTGTATTATCTTTTTTACCCAATGCTTTAAAATATATATCATCGGGGTTCATACTTACTATATCCAATTTATTCAACTTCTTTAACAAGTTTATATATCGTACTACCATGCTGTCTATATACACATCTTTATCATTTTTTATCATGTCAATATACTGTTTAATCTGTAGTAATTCCCTGTTCGATACTTGTTTTTTGTGTCTTTTAATGTATTGTATTTTTTCTAGGACATAACAATGAATCGAATAATTTTTAGCCTTTTCCTTATAGTACTCGGAGCTATTTATCAATTCTAGCATTATTTCTTCACCTTGTTTAAATAATGCTTCCGCCTGCACTGAATCACTCAAATAATTAGCAAATTTAAGATAATTCCTTCCAATCGCATGCTGAATTTGATATGCTTTAGGTCTAATAACATGTGCCATATTTAAATGATTTAACGCTTTATTATATTCATTACATTTTTGTTCAGCAATTCCCAATTGCAGCCAATAATAACTTATATCCGAAAATTCCTCTTTTAATTGATAATAGATTGAAAGAATTTCTTTTAATTTCAGACCAAATTTTTTTTCTAAGCAATCTTCTTTTAATATACTCTCGAAAATTATTTTCCAATAATTATTTTCATTTTCTTCAACATATGGTGAAATTTCTTTTAATATATGTACTATTGCATGTTTCTTTTCATTTCTTGATAAGCTTCCCCATACTTCATTTACTAAAATTACATTTTTCAATCCAACACCTTGCTCATCCAATTTTACAAAATCTACAATCAATGCCTGCTCTCTCGATAACTCCTTATAATTTTTTCGAACAAACATACCAAAATCTATCGAATATTGAGCCGTTAATAATTCGCTTGGATAATACGACAAGTCTGCCTTATCAAATATTGTTAATTCTATATATAAATTTTTAATTTCCGGATTCGATTCTAATACTTCTTTCGAAGTTTTCTTTAATCTTTTTTTGAAACCACTTCCATAAGTTATTGTTGTAAACAAATTTATATAATTTTTTTCCTTTATAATTTCTTGAATTCCGGTTGATTCAGTAGTTGATATATTTCCCAAATATCCTTTTTCTTTTAATTTAATATATATATTTTGAGCAGATATCTTATCTATTGAATCCTCAATCTTAATCTCTTCATACGGATTTCCTTCTAGATAATACTTTTTCTTCATATGATAATAATTTCTAGAAGTTGTCACAACCAATATATTTTTCCCTGTATCCATTTGTAAGATTTTTTCTATTACTTTATAATAATAACTTGCATTTTCAACCAATAGGGCATAATTTTCGTTAGTAGAATTGCTAATATATTCTCTCAGAGCACGAATATCTAATTTCTTTCCTTTAAATTCTAAAACTTCAACACCTTTCTTCTCTAAATAGGAGCCAACAAGTTTTAAAATGCAATCCTTTCCACAAAAAGCATTTCCATATAACGCTAAACAATAATTATTATTTTTAGAAAAATCTATTTGATTTATTTTTTCGTATATTTCATATATACTACTTGGTTCAAATAACCATCCTTCTTTCAAATCATGCCAATTACTATTATATCCTTCATAAAGTTTACTTTCATATGGTTCTTCTTTCGGAACAGAATTTAATATATCTTTTAACGGATATATTCCAGAATAAATCAAACGCATTTTTCGTTTTTCTAACTCTGTTGGATTAAAATTAATTTTTTTAACAAATTTTAAAAATTCTTCCGTAGTCCATTTAATAATAGTTCCTTCCAATCTTTCAACTCTCATCTGTAATTTTAAAGTTGGGTAAGGTTCTATAAAAAACAGCTTTCCTTTTCGAAAATGTCCAGCATTTTCATATTGACTTATATAATAATCGATATCTCGTTCATCCAAACTTGCCCCAACAAAAATAAAGTTTTCATTCTGAATATCTGAAATCAACTTATTATGCTTAAAATTCAATCTTGAACTAATCAGATTATCATACTCTGTTTTGCTAAATATAAATGGTTCATCTGGTGCATTAACACAACCGTGTAACTTAACATATTCCAGTTCATCTTTAACAGATTTTTCTTTTGATGTATTTTGCACTACAAAATCTATATGATTCTTGTGGCATATATGTTCCACCAAATCGTCTATATTTACCGTATAAATCTTTTTCCAAGGATATTCTGACAATAGATAATGAAACAATGCCGGTTCAACATCTTGAAATCTCTTAATCAGATAACTTTTTAATTCATCTTTTTTCTTAAGATGGTCATTAACAAATCCACACAATTCTTGCAGCGTAAACTGCTGTACTTCCGTTTCATATCTATCTTTAATCGCACCTTTTACGAAAGTATTATATATTTCATCCTTTAAAACATTTCCTGTTGCCATGTCTCCATAACTATTCTTACTTCCATACGAAAATCCTGCCCCTAAAAATAACATTGGATTTCCATTTATTAATACTTCTTTTAGTTTTTGTATATCGTCCATATTTATCCATTCAACCCCTCTACGTTATACTTTTGTTTATTGTTCCAACTCAAAAATCTTATCTAATGTCTTTTCCATATCTACCACCAGATTAACCACCAATGCATTTCCCATCATAAATCTACGTTTTCTCAATGGCATCTCCACAATTTTCCCTTTGACCAAACAATACTTTGTATGATCTGTAGGAAATCCCTGAATTCGTTCTGCTTCTGTCGCAGTAAGTAATCTCACTCTTCCGGTCATCTTGTCTTTCACAATATGAGTTGTTCTACTGAATCCGCCCTCTGATGTTAACATTGTACGTGCAGGTTTATCTTCCTGATCAATCATAGAAATAGCTCCTTCTGAGAATACGTATTCATGACCTGTCGAACTTATACGCAACAATTTTTTTGCACCTTTCAGATACTGCCAAGTCTGTCTATCTTCTTTTGACAGACGTCGCTCAGTTTCATCACTGTGTGTAACCTTTGGATCCGTATAATATAATTTTTCTTCTGGAATAAAATACTGTTCTTCTACTTGTCCAGTTTCCATAACATCGCCAAGTGTTATCTGTTTTCCATGATAATCCGGAACAGTCTTCATTGTATATATTAATCCATCTTTCATTATTCCAGAGTTTTCAAATGCACATTGAAATATATCCGATACTTCTCCTACTTCTGCCGGGAGTTCCTTGATTTTCATCTTAGTTGATTCTGCTCTATTCACAGGAAATGTTTTTGCAAAAAATCCCTCTTTTAAGACTGTATTTTCCATACATTCTTTCTTACACTCTTCTTCTAATGAATCTGTATATCTAATTGTATGCAAAATTCTCTTTGCATATTTTGTGTTATTCTTATAAGCAAAAATAAACGTTCTACGTCGTCTTTGCTGATATCCATATTCTGCTGCATTTATCACACGCCACTCCACTGTATAGCCCTCATCTCGAAAACATGCAAGAATCACGCCAAAATCTCTCCCCCTTTGCTTTGCAGGAGATATCAGTAATCTATCAACATTTTCTAATAATACAAATGGCGGTTTCTTTACTTCCAATATCTCACGTATCGACCACCATAAGATTCCTTTTTTTCCTTCAAGCCCTTTAGATGTAGCTAACGAAGATGCTACTGAATAGTCCTGACACGGGAACCCACCGACCAATAAATTAAAATCAGGAAGTGTTGCTTTATCTACATCTTCAATATTATAATTTGTGGTATCTCTACCATTATTATCTAACCGTGTTCCAAATCGATATACGTAACAGTCATGTGCGTACTGTGTACTTTTCTCTGCTGGTTCCCACTGGCTAAACCAAACTGTATTCCATTTTTCCTCTTTTCCGTAATCCTCTGCTGTTTTTATATTATTAAGTCCACATCTAAAACCACCTACTCCAGCAAACAATTCGCAAACTGTTTTTTTCACTTTTTTACCTCTTCTTTTTTATTTTCAAACGATCGTTCTTGAATATAATAACCCATTTTTATATTCTTGTAAAGATCCTTTTCTATTTTAGTATGATTTTATGAAATCCTTAATCTGTTGTTTCATATACTTCTTATTAAGCCAAAAACACTGCTTAGTTATATATTCTCCGTTAGGTATTGGAACATCTTTCAATTCCTTTGGAATTTCTTTAAGAGTTATAACCTCTGCAACCTTTTTTAATTTCACTGAATTGGAATTCTTGCAAAAATACTCACTTACGTTAGCTTTATTTCTCACATGTGCCACTTTATTAAAGTTACTCTTTGGAAAATTATTTTCATATATAAAAACCAATTTCCCATTTCTGTCATGCGATATCTTTTGTTGTAATTTTATTCCATTTTTAATAACTTTTCTTGTTTCTTTCCAAACTTCTTTTACATTATTTTCGTCTTTTTCCGGGATATACCATATCAGCGCATTATTCAAAATTTCTTTTCCTTCTGCATTCTTTGAAAATATTACAAGTAAAAACTTTGAATCCACCATCTCATCATAAACAATAGACTCTGACCAGTTCTTTTCTTTCAACAATCCATCAAAATCAAACGAAGAGAATGACATATCCTGTGTTGGTGTTCCTTTTTCATCAACCGTAAGCGTTCTTAATTTATAATTAGCTTTTTGGAATTCATCAGTTTCTTCTAAATCGTTCTCACTCTTGTATATTTGCTTAATAATATCGTTTTTTTCACTATATCCACCACGATAATTAGGAAATTCTTTTTTCAATGAATCAACTGTTCTTCCAAAATATGGTTTCAAAGTTTCAATAAGAATATCATCAAACTCTTTTTCCTTTGTAAATACTGTATCTGGTAAAATATAAGATTTTTCTTCTGGAGTAAGCATTCTTTCGTTAAACAGTTTGGTCATATATGACTTTTTAAAAGAATATGCCCTTGGTTTTGCTTTCGGATATCTGTCATCGTATTTTACTTTTTCATCTCCTCCGCTACCTTTTCTAGCGGGACTCAGATACATAAAATCTCGCTCTGATAATTCGTGTGCTTTCCCTTCTTTTACATAACGTGCAATTTTTTCCCAATCATGCTGAATAATCATCTGATCTCTTTCTGGTAATTTTTCCAACAGAATCTCGTCTATTTTCTCGACACTAAAATTCTCACGTTTAACACCTCTGATATATCGATAATACATAATAAGCAAATGATGATTTTTCACCCAAAATCTACTCCGTCCGTATTCATTCCAATTTTCATCTTTATAGTTGATTTTTCCGAGCGACAAACGCTCTTTTGCTCTATATCCCCTACTGTTGATCAAAAATGGAGTTACTTTCAATTCGGTGTCCGCTTCTATAAAATCCGGTTTAGCATCGCTGTTGCATGCATAGTTAAACCAGCCTTCTTCATATGCTTGCCCAATATCTCCCTTTCCATGCTTCTCTTTTGATTCATTTTCTTGTTGAAATTTCTGAGCTGACTCAAAAATTTCTTTGAATGAATGCCCAATTGCTTCTTCCGCTCTTTGTTTTACCTCTTCTGAAGTTTTATATTCTTTATTACCCATTATCAATCCTCAATAAAATTTTTATCCAACTGTGACAAAATATAAGTATTATTTAACCAGAAACATTGCTTTGGATACTGTCTTCCATCTGGAAGTTCATAAGTATCTTTTGAATTTTGTGCATGTGGTCTTACATGGCACACTGAATTTTCTGATGACTTCGGAAAATTATTATAATTCTTTCCATTTTTCTTTTCTATCTGAAGTCCTTCACGAAGCACTTTCTGAGTCTTTTCCCAAACAGCCTTCACATCACATTCCAAATCATTATACGGAATATTCCAGAACTGACAGCCTTTTAACCTTAATTCACCTTGTTGATCAAACTTATAAACTACAAATAAAAATCTAGTTTCACGTAAATAATTTCCGAATATAGAATCATCCCAATCTTCCTCTACTAACTCTTTAAATTTGAAAGTAGGAAATGACATATTTTCCTTTATCTTATTATTTTTCTCAATACGTATCGTCTTAACTACCACATTTGCTTTTTCAAATTCTTCTGCATGATTTCCTTTTATCCCTAACATCTTATATGCCAGCATTGCTTCCAGGCTTTTCGGTTTCTTTTGGTACTCTATATGAAATGTGTTACATAAATCAGTAACTGACCAATCGCAATACGCATCTATTTTACCTACAACATAGTCCTCAAAGGATTCCTCTGTCTCGCCCTTGATAATAGGTTCATATGTATTCATTCCTGAAATAATGTAATTATTAAGAACGTATGTCATATATGAATTTTTAAATGCAAATGCACGTGGTTTTGCTAATTCATCACTAAATGGCTGTTTTCTACGGTCTTTTGATGTTGCTGCTTTCGGTGCTGCTCCCAAATACAGAGTATCTCCTTCAGATAATTCATGTGCCTTTCCGTTTTTTATCTTCTGTACAATAACCTCAAAATCATGTTCTATAATTTTTATATCTTGCTCCGATGGTGTAAACAGTTTCACATAACCAATACGATAATCCAATCGATTCTTTATTTCTTGTTGGTACAAATAATACACCAATAAAATTAATCGAGCCTTTTGCCACATATGACTATCTTCGAACGTTTCGTGAACAACTGAAAAATAATCGATCATCGTCAATATAAGTCTTTCCTTTGCTACCAGTGTTCCATTCTTATTTTGTTTATACGGCGTTACTTTTAGTTCTACACCTGCTTTATCAAAATCCGGACGTGCATCATTATTCGTCTGATAGTGAAAGAATCTCTCTTCTATCAGTTCTCCCAGACCACCTTTGCGCTTCTTGTTCGCATGTCTTACTTCATAATTTGTTGTCTCTCGGACAACCCTCGTTTTTGTAATATCATCATGTTTACACACATCTGCAAATGTTTTCCCAATCAGCTTTTTCGCATATGCTTCAATTGAGATAGAATCCGTTTCATCATATTCTTTAATATAATTCATCATTACATTTCCTCTTCATCATCTACTTCTTCCAGTTTCTGATTAAATATTGTCTCTTCTATCACTCTAACGCACTGTCCTACATCTTTCAAAATATCTTTACCCCAGAAATGCATTACTGTCCAACCCATAAAATATAATTGCTGATCTTTTTCTTCATCTCTCTGGATATTACGTTCTATTTTTTTTACCCAATAATTCGGATTCTTCCCTTTTTCTAATCTTGGTTTCAGTATTTCCCAATCCTTACCATGAAAAAATTCACTATCACAAAAAATCGCAATATGATACTTCGTTAGAACAATATCCGGTCTTCCCGGTAATCCCTTGTAATTTTTACGATAACGAAATCCCTTATGCCATAATGCTTTTCTCAGCATGACCTCAATATTGGTATCTTTTCCCCGTATCCTACTCATATTTTTATGACTTCTTTCTGTAACTTCGCCATGAAAACGTGGTTCTTTTATTGGCATAATCTATTCACCTTCAATGCTGTAATTTATTTTTTATTGTATCAAAGTAACAACTACTATTCAATTCATTGTCTAAGAAAAAATATTCTATAATTTTGTTATCAAAATACCTCTGACATCCTCTTTCTACTTCCTGTTACTATTTTTTTATTTTATATAACAGAAAAACCCGTAGAACCAAAGTTCTACGGGTATCTTACGTTTGAGCACAATATTATCTTACGATAATTATATATAATTTTATCTACTAATCAGTGATTACTCGATGATGCTAGCAACACGGCCTGAACCTACAGTTCTACCACCCTCACGGATAGCGAATGTAAGACCCTGCTCCATAGCGATAGGGTGAATCAGTTCGATAGTCATTTCTACGTTATCACCAGGCATGCACATTTCTGTACCAGCAGGTAATTCGCAAACACCAGTTACGTCAGTTGTTCTGAAGTAGAACTGAGGTCTGTAGTTGTTGAAGAAAGGAGTATGACGTCCACCTTCATCCTTTGTTAATACGTAAACCTGAGCAGTAAACTTTCTGTGGCATGTTACTGTACCTGGCTTAGCAAGAACCTGTCCTCTTTCGATTTCTGTTCTCTGGATACCACGAAGAAGTGCACCGATGTTATCACCAGCCTGAGCTTCATCAAGGAGCTTACGGAACATTTCGATACCTGTTACAACAGTCTTCTTTGTTTCTTCCTTAATACCAACGATTTCAACTTCCTCATTTACATGAAGAACACCACGCTCTACTCTACCAGTTGCAACTGTACCACGACCAGTAATTGTGAAGATGTCTTCGATAGGCATCAGGAATGGCTGATCTGTAGCACGTACAGGATCAGGAATGTACTCATCTACTGTATCCATGAGTTCCATGATCTTGTCTCCCCACTCACCGTTAGGATCTTCAAGAGCCTTTAAAGCAGAACCCTTAATGATAGGGCAGCCTGTGAAGTCATATTCTTCAAGCTGTTCTGTGATTTCCATCTCTACTAATTCAAGTAATTCAGGATCGTCAACCATATCACACTTGTTCATGAATACAACGATGTAAGGTACACCTACCTGACGAGAAAGAAGGATATGCTCCTTTGTCTGAGCCATAACACCATCAGTTGCAGCTACAACTAAGATAGCGCCGTCCATCTGTGCAGCACCTGTGATCATGTTCTTTACATAGTCAGCATGGCCTGGGCAGTCAACGTGTGCGTAATGTCTCTTAGCTGTCTGATACTCAACATGAGCTGTAGAAATTGTGATACCACGTTCTCTTTCTTCTGGAGCCTTATCGATATTTTCGAAATCTACCTTTTCGTTACCAGGAACTCTCTCAGCTAATACCTTTGTGATAGCAGCTGTTAAAGTTGTTTTACCATGGTCAACGTGTCCGATAGTACCAATGTTACAATGAGGTTTAGTTCTGTCAAATTTAGCCTTTGCCATTTTTAAAAGTCCTCCTTAAAATGTTATAAATAATAATATTAGTTTCTTTTTTAGAAAACGTTACCCAACTATTTAAGATTATATTAGAAAACAGTGGGTTTTTCAAGCATTATTTAAAATATGTTGTAATTCAGCCTAAGCTGAATTACATACATAATATTTATTTTGCTCTAGCTGCAAGAACCTTATCCTGTACGGACTTCGGAACCTGCTCATACTTTTCGAAGAACATAGAGTAGTTACCACGACCCTGTGTCTTGGAACGCAAGTCTGTTGAGTATCCGAACATCTCAGCAAGAGGTACATATGCTTTAACCATCTTACCACCGCCGATATCTTCCATACCTTCGATACGTCCACGACGAGAGTTGATATCACCGATAACATCACCCATATATTCCTCAGGCATTGTTACCTCTACCTTCATGATAGGCTCAAGAAGTACAGGAGCTGCCTTCTGCATAGCTTCCTTGAATGCAAGGGAACCAGCGATGTGGAATGCCATTTCTGATGAATCGACTTCATGGTAGGAACCATCATATACGTTAGCATGTACACCAACAACTGGGAATCCACCCAGAATACCAGCATGAGTAGCTTCTTCAATACCTTCACCAACTGCAGGGATGTATTCCTTAGGAATAGCACCACCAACAACTGTTGATTCGAATTTGAAGAGTTCTTCACCGTTAGCATCCATAGGAGAGAACTTAACCTTACAGTGACCGTACTGACCACGTCCACCGGACTGCTTAGCGTACTTACTATCAATATCAACTTCCTTAGTAATAGCTTCCTTGTATGCAACCTGAGGAGCACCAACGTTAGCTTCTACCTTAAATTCACGAAGAAGTCTGTCTACGATAATTTCAAGGTGTAATTCACCCATACCAGCAATAATTGTCTGGCCTGTTTCCTGATCTGTATGAGCACGGAAAGTAGGATCTTCTTCTGCCAACTTGGCAAGAGCTTCACCCATCTTGCCCTGTCCAGCCTTAGTCTTAGGCTCGATAGCAAGCTCAATAACGGGTTCAGGGAATTCCATAGACTCAAGGATTACAGGACTCTGTTCATCACAGATTGTATCACCTGTAGTAGTAAACTTAAATCCAACTGCTGCTGCAATATCACCGGAATATACTTTATCAAGTTCCTGTCTCTTGTTAGCATGCATCTGAAGAATACGTCCTACACGTTCCTTTTTATCTTTTGTAGCATTTAATACATATGAACCTGAGTTCAATGTACCAGAGTATACTCTGAAGAATGCAAGCTTACCAACAAACGGGTCAGCCATAATCTTAAATGCAAGTGCTGCAAAAGGTTCATCATCAGATGAATGTCTCTCAACTTCATTACCTTCCAGGTCAACACCCTTGATAGCAGGGATATCTGTAGGAGCTGGCATGAAATCAATAACTGCATCCAATAATTTCTGAACACCCTTATTTCTATAAGCAGATCCGCAGCATACAGGAACTGCTGTACATTCACATGTACCTTTTCTAAGAGCTGCCTTTAACTGTTCAACAGTAGGCTCTTCTCCTTCAAGGAACATCATAGTTAAATCATCATCTAATTCGCAGATCTTCTCTACCATTTCTTCATGGTACAGAGCAGCATCATCTGCCATATCTGCAGGGATATCTGTAATGGTAATGTTATCGCCCTTATCATCATTGTAAATATAAGCTTTCATTTCCATCAGATCAATGATTCCCTTGAAATCATCTTCCTTACCAATAGGTAACTGAAGAATGATTGCATTCTTACCTAATCTGGTTCTGATCTGATCTACAGCACCATAGAAATTAGCACCCAAGATATCCATCTTGTTAATGAATGCCATTCTAGGTACATTGTAGGTATCAGCCTGACGCCATACATTCTCTGACTGAGGTTCTACACCACCCTTTGCACAGAAAACACCTACAGCGCCATCAAGTACACGCAGAGAACGCTCAACTTCTACAGTGAAGTCAACGTGTCCCGGAGTATCAATGATATTGATACGATGCTCTAAAGCACCAGGTTCAGGCTTAGCGTTCAACTGATGTGTCCAGTGACATGTTGTAGCGGCTGATGTAATTGTGATACCTCTTTCCTGTTCCTGCTCCATCCAGTCCATGGTTGCAGTACCTTCATGAGTATCACCAATCTTATAGTTAACACCGGTATAATACAGGATACGCTCTGTAAGAGTAGTTTTACCTGCATCGATATGAGCCATAATACCAATGTTTCTGGTTCTCTCTAATGGATATTCTCTTCCAGCCAAGGTTTTTCCTCCTTAAATACTTAGAAACGGTAGTGAGCAAATGCCTTATTTGCTTCTGCCATTTTATGCATATCTTCTTTCCTCTTTACAGCGGAACCTGTATTGTTTGCTGCATCAAGGATTTCGTTAGCAAGTCTTTCTTCCATGGTCTTTTCGCCTCTCTTACGAGAAAACATAACTAACCAACGAAGACCAAGAGTCTGACGACGCTCAGGCTTAACTTCGAGAGGTACCTGGTAGGTAGCTCCACCAATACGTCTAGCCTTACACTCAAGTAACGGCATGATATTGTTCATTGCCTCATCAAATACGTCTAATGCAGGCTTCTGTGCTTTTTCTTCAATTCTGGCGAATGCGCCGTAAACAATCTTCTGAGCTACACCCTTCTTACCATCTAACATAACGTTATTGATAAGCTTGGTAACTACCTTATTGTTGTAAACGGGATCTGCCAATACATCTCTTTTTTGAATATGTCCTTTACGTGGCACGGTTCTTCCCTCCTTAATTATTGAATGGCTTACGCCATTGCTTGATTAAATCAACGGTACTCACATTTTAAAACTTGTGTTCGCGCGGTTTTCTATTTTAATAAGGTATTAAATCAGAATCCCAACACTAATTAGTTTCTGTGGTACAAGGTAAATGAATCAATTATTTACCTGCTTTAGGTCTCTTTGCTCCGTACTTGGAACGAGCCTGCTTTCTGTTAGCAACTCCTGCTGTATCAAGTGTACCTCTGATGATGTGGTATCTTGTACCAGGTAAGTCCTTAACACGTCCGCCTCTGATAAGAACAACACTATGCTCCTGTAAGTTGTGGCCTTCTCCTGGGATGTAGCTTGTTACTTCCATTCCGTTTGAAAGACGAACTCTGGCGATCTTTCTAAGAGCTGAGTTAGGCTTCTTAGGTGTTGCTGTCTTAACTGCTGTACAAACGCCTCTCTTCTGAGGAGCAGATGTATCTGTAGCTTTCTTCTTTAAGGAGTTGTATCCTCTCTGAAGTGCAGGTGCAGTTGACTTCTTAACTGATTCCTGACGTCCTTTTCTTACTAATTGGTTAAATGTTGGCATTCTTTTTCACCTCCTGTAATTCTAAATCAATGCCAAACGGGCAGCATACGTTCTATACGCATGCTAGATTATTATACTTTCATCATTTCCAAAAGTCAATAAATTTTTATCTAAAAACTCACAAAATCTGTGTAAAGTTTTTATCTTCATAAATAATAGCTATACTTTTTCTTTTCTTCATATTATAATATAGTAAACTAAGAAATTCGGAAAGGCGATGTGAACATGAAAAAGAACATTCTATTAGCTTCGCTGTTTTCCATTGGTTCTATACTTCTTATGTCGTGCTCGCAAAATGGAACAGTCGATACTGTCGGTCAACAAATCAATCTGAATGAAGAACCTGTTGCTTTTTCAGAAGGTTCTGCGCTTTCAGGAACACGGGATAATACTCCTGTATGTCTGACTCCTGTTGCATCCGGTAAAACAGCATACTCCAATTCTCTGGCAGCAATAGATGCATCCAATACTGCTGAGGGATATGTCATGGTCAATTATAAAGGCACGAATCCCAAAGTCAAACTGCAGGTCACAGGTCCTGATACTGTTACATATACCTACAATCTGCATGGTGGATATGAAACATTCCCACTGTCAGCAGGTTCTGGAACTTATAAAATCTCCATATATGAGAATGTAACAGGCAACCAGTACTCCACCGCGCTGTCACAGACTATTTCTGTACAGATCACTAACCAGTTCGGTCCTAATCTGTACCCCAATCAATATGTTAATTTTAATGACAAAAGCCAGGTCGTAGCAGAAGCTGTAAAATTATCAGAGAATTGCAATACAGATCTGGATGTTGTTACCAAAATATATAATTACGTTACTTCTAATATTTCCTATGATCACAATAAGGCAGCTACTGTACAGAGCGGCTATACTGCTGATGTAGATCAGATCATGGCATCCGGTACCGGTATCTGTCTGGATTATTCTGCAGTCATGGCAAGCATGCTCAGAAGCCAGGGCATTCCGACCCGACTTGAAGTCGGATACGCCGGTACTGCCTATCATGCATGGATCAGTACCTATATCACGGATATTGGCTGGGTAAATGGGATCATAGAATTTGACGGAACAAACTGGTCCTTAATGGATCCAACTTTCGCTGCTAATTCCAGCGAATCTGCTCTTAAAAGTTTTATCGGAAACGGCAGCAACTACAAAACTAAGTATGTTTACTGATTATTTATGTTTGTAAATGGGGATTAATATGAAAAAAACAAAAATGCTGACTCATACAGAGCTTGCTTCCTTCTGCGGGGAGCTGGCTCTGCTTCTTCCTGCCGGGATCACACCTTATGATGCTATTTTATGCATGCAGGAAGATTCTTCATCGCCGCAGGCAAAAAAGCTCCTTGAACAAATTTCCGCTTCTCTTCGTGAGGGGCTGTCTTTTTATGAAGCCCTGTCTGCATCAAAAGTTTTTCCTGACTATATGACATCCATGATCATGCTGGGGGAACAATCCGGTAATCTGGATATTATCATGCGCAAGCTGGCTACATATTATGATCAGCAATGTTCTATTGCGTCTTCTATTAAAAGTGCTATCAGCTATCCTCTTATTATGATCATTCTCATGCTTTTCATTCTCATTGTTCTTTTAACTAAAGTACTTCCTATCTTTCAACAGGTATTTGTCCAGCTTGGAAGCGATCTGTCATCTGTTTCAAGAAGACTTATGTCTCTTGGTACTCTGATACGTTCGATATCTATCGGCCTGGTTGTTTTTATTATGCTTGCATCTGTTTTGATTTTTATTATTTCTTTAAATAACTCCGGCAGAAAGAAACTGATACATTTTCTGCATACTTTTGCACTGACCCGCAATTTTTACCTTGGCATTGCCTACAGTCGTTTTGCAGGTGCTCTTGCCATTGTATGTGCCGGTGGCATAGATATCTATGAAGGCTTGATCCTCGCCGGGAAACTGGCCGGGAATGAACTGATGGATGATAAGATCAGCCAGTGCAGGAACAGCCTCTTGCGCGGCGATGATCTACCAAGTGCAATGAAAGAATCCTCAATTTTTCAGGCAAAGGAACTTAGAATGCTGCAAGTCGGTTATCGAAGTGGTAACACCGATACCGTTTTTGATACCATATCCACACGTTACGAGGAAAAGACGATATCCCATCTGCAAAAAATCATTGGTGCAATTGAACCTACTCTGGTCATTCTTTTTTCCCTTATGGTAGGTCTGATCCTTTTATCCGTCATCATGCCTTTAATTGGCATCATGTCATCCATAGGATAAAGGAGGGTGTAATGAATCGTTTTTCTCCACATTCAACAATAAATTTTCATAAAATCTGGCTTATTCTCTCTTCAGGATTCATGCTGCTCTTTATTATTTGCATTTTAAAGGGTATCTATACAGTCGATGGGTCAACTGTTGATGAACAGACCAAAAGTCTTGAAACTGCAATCCGGCGGAGCGTCGTACAGTGTTATGTAGTTGAAGGAACCTATCCGCCTGATCTGGATTATTTAAAAGAACACTATGGTATTACTTATGATTCGAACCGGTATTACGTAGATTATACTGCCATCGGTTCTAATCTGATGCCGGATATTACAATTATTCCGCTAAACGACTATTGATTATCAGAAAGGAGATTTATTATGCATCATGATCATAAACATATGATCGATATTTTGTTTGTTCTGTCTCTTTTCTGTATTTTCGCAGTATCGGCAGTAGTTGTTATTTTGTTTGGTGCAAATATATACCGTTCCACAGTATCTCACATGGATCATAATTACACACAGCGCACTTCTATTGCATATATTACGGAAAAAATCAGACAGTCTGATGAAAGCGGAGCCCTGATGCTTCGAACAGAGAATAATACACAGGTACTTATGCTTACTTCGGTTATAAACGACATCCCCTATGCAACCTCACTCTACGAATACGATGGATGGCTGTATGAACTTTTCGCCCGGATAGATATTGAGCTGCCCCTGGATGCCGGACAGCCTGTTATGGAAGTCTCCTCTCTTAGTTTCAATGAGATTTCACCATCCCTGCTTAGTGTATCAATTACTGACTCTACCGGAGAAACAGAAACTATCTATGTCAGTATACATAGTGATTCGGAGGCTGCCAATGAATAACTCATCCAAATCCAGTCTGTTCCTGATAGAACTTATTTTAGCCATTTTCTTTTTTATCATTGCCATGGCTGTATGCCTGCAATTGTTTGTAAAAGCTCACACCCTGAGCAATGATACAATTTCTATGAATCACGCTGTTTTGTGGACGCAGAACCTGGCTGAAATCTTTCTTGGAAACAACGGTAATTATGATGAAGTCAAAGCCACTTATTCAGGATCAGACTGTATTTCATCAACTACCCTTGATCAAAAGACAAATCTTTTACTGTTATTTGACAAAAATTGGAAGGTTGTAACGCAGACGGATTCTGCAAGATATATTGTTCTTTCCAGCTATTCGTCTGATGATGATTATGCCTATGAAGATATTTATGTTGCTTCTTATCGATTGTTACCGGATATTATAGATCAAACCATAGACAATGATAAACTGATCCATCATATTCAGGTAAAAAAGTACATTCATCGTTCCTGATCATTGCTTCCTGATCCGCAGAAAGGAGTTTTTATGTCCAAAAAAGATAATTTTCCATTAAATATCGGCATGTCATCTATTCTCCTGATTTTTGTTGTGCTCTGTCTGATATCATTCAGTATCTTATCTATTGCCAGTGCTAATGCAGATAAAAAGCTCAGTCAGAAAATACTTAACCGTTCCATTGCTTATTATAATGCCTGCAATCAGGCAGAAGAAACCCTGAAGAATATTGATGCTGAACTTGCCAAGGCATATACTGATTCAACTGACGAAGAATCCTATCTTACCTTTGTTTCTTCTTATGAAAACACCTATGAATTTCCAATTTCCGATCTGCAGTCTCTCCAAGTCAGGTTGAATTATATTTATCCAACGACTGCATATCAAAGTTGTTATGAAATTGCTTCCTGGAAAGTAGTAACCTCGCAGGAACTCGAATATGATGAACAACTGCATGTTATTCCCTGATTGATCTACTAAAAAAAGAGTACTGCCACAATGAGCAGTACTCTTTTTAATTTGTCATTATTCTGAATCTGAAACAGTAGTTGTTTCTACTTTATCCTGAACATCTGCGCCTAATTCTTCATCATCACCAAAGTCAATTTCATCATCAAAATCAACTGTGTCATTCAAGTCCTTATCGCAGTCCAGCTTAACGTTACGGTATCTCTTCATACCAGTTCCGGCAGGAATCAGCTTACCAATAATAACGTTCTCTTTCAGACCAATCAATGGATCGATCTTACCCTTAATTGCAGCCTCTGTCAGAACCTTGGTTGTCTCCTGGAAGGATGCTGCTGATAAGAAGGAATTTGTTGCCAATGCAGCCTTAGTGATACCAAGAATAATATCTTTAGCCTCTGCCGGCTGTTTACCCTCTGCGATCAGTTGTTCATTAATATCTTCCAACTCAAGTCTGTCAACCAGAGTACCTGGCAATAAATCTGTATCACCACTGGTTTCAACGCGTCTCTTCTTTAACATCTGACGTACAATAACTTCGATATGCTTATCTGCGATATCAACACCCTGTAAACGATAAACTCTCTGTACTTCACGAAGCAGGTAGTTCTGTACCGCTTCAATCTTACGGATTTCAAGTAAATCATGAGGATTTACACTACCTTCTGTCAGTTCATCACCGGCTTCAAGTACTGCACCATCTGCAACCTTAATACGTGAACCATAAGGAATCAGATATGTTTTCTCGTTAATACCATCAGATACGATGATCTCACGTTTCTTCTTTGTATCTTTGATTGTTGCTGTACCACCAAACTCAGCAATGATTGCAAGTCCCTTAGGTTTTCTTGCCTCAAAAAGTTCTTCTACACGGGGAAGACCCTGTGTAATATCATCACCAGCGACACCACCACTATGGAATGTTCTCATAGTAAGCTGTGTACCAGGTTCACCGATAGACTGTGCAGCAATAATACCAACTGCTTCACCAATCTGTACAGGTTCTCCTGTTGCCATGTTAGCACCGTAACATTTAGCACAGATACCTACATGTGATTTACAGCAAAGGATATTTCTGATCTTAACTTTCTCAATAGGATTGCCTGTAGCATCTACACCCTTGCTCATGATCTTAGATGCCCTGCTAGGTGTGATCATATGGTTCTTCTTAACCAGTACGTTACCTTCTGCATCATAGATATCTTCACAGGAGTATCTGCCTGTAATACGATCCTTCAAGCCTTCGATTGTTTCCTTACCATCCATGAATGCAAATACTTCCATTCCTGGAATTTCGTCCTTGCCCTCTGAACAGTCAATCTCACGAATGATCAGATCCTGGCAAACATCAACCATTCGACGTGTCAGATATCCGGAGTCGGCTGTACGAAGAGCGGTATCGGACATACCTTTTCTAGCACCGTGTGCAGACATGAAGTACTCCAATACATCAAGTCCTTCACGGAAGTTAGATTTGATAGGCAACTCAATTGTACGACCTGTTGTATCAGCCATCAGACCACGCATACCTGCCAACTGTTTAATCTGCTGGTTGGAACCACGGGCACCGGAGTCAGCCATCATAAAGATGTTATTATACTGATCCAGACCATTCAACAGTGTCTGAGTCAGCTTATCATCTGTCTCTTTCCATGTTTCTACTACTGCTTTGTAACGTTCTTCCTCTGTCATCAGACCACGTCTGAAGTTCATTGTGATACGGTCTACAGTAGCCTGTGCATCTGCAAGCATCTGAGGTTTCTCAGCAGGTACTGTCATATCGGAAATGGATACTGTCATAGCAGCTCTTGTAGAATATTTATATCCCATAGCCTTGATGCTGTCCAATACTTCAGCAGTCTTGGTTGCACCATGGATATTGATAACCTTTTCCAGAATCTGCTTTAAGCCCTTCTTACCAACGTGGAAGTCAACTTCAAGAAGCAGATCATTCTCGGGCTTGCTTCTGTCTACAAATTCAAGATCCTGAGGCAGGATTTCATTAAAGATAAATCTACCAAGTGTAGATTCAACAATACCGGTCTTTACCTCACCATTCGGCATTGTCTTGCTGATTCTTACCTTGATTCTGGAATGTAATGTACAAGCTTTGTTCTCATAAGCAAGAATTGCTTCATTAACACTCTTAAAGTATTTACCTTCACCGATCGCACCAGGTCTTTCCTGTGTCAGATAATAAATACCAAGAACCATATCCTGTGAAGGAACGGCTACAGGACCACCATCTGAAGGTTTCAACAGGTTATTCGGTGATAATAACAGGAATCGGCATTCTGCCTGTGCTTCCACTGAAAGAGGAAGGTGCACAGCCATCTGGTCACCATCGAAGTCGGCATTGAAAGCGGTACATACAAGAGGATGCAGCTTAATTGCCTTACCTTCTACCAGAATAGGCTCAAATGCCTGAATACCCAGTCTATGCAGTGTCGGAGCACGGTTCAGCATAACCGGATGCTCTTTGATAACATCTTCAAGTACATCCCAAACAGTAGGATCCAGTTTCTCAACAAGTTTCTTAGCATGCTTGATATTCTGTGAAATCTGTCTGGATACCAGTTCCTTCATAACAAAAGGTTTGAATAATTCAATTGCCATTTCCTTAGGAAGACCACACTGGTAAATCTTAAGTTCAGGTCCGACAACGATAACGGAACGTCCGGAATAGTCAACACGCTTACCTAACAGGTTCTGACGGAAACGTCCGGATTTACCCTTTAACATATCGGACAGAGACTTAAGTGCTCTGTTTCCGGGTCCGGTTACAGGACGACCACGTCTACCATTATCGATCAAAGCATCAACTGCTTCCTGTAACATTCTCTTCTCATTACGTACGATGATATCAGGTGCGCCTAACTCAAGAAGTCTCTTCAAACGGTTATTTCTGTTGATGATTCTTCTGTAAAGATCATTCAGGTCAGATGTTGCAAAACGTCCACCATCCAACTGAACCATAGGACGTAAATCGGGTGGGATAACTGGAACTGCATCAAGGATCATCCATTCAGGCTTATTACCGGAATTTCTGAAAGATTCAACAACTTCCAGTCTCTTAACGATTTTTGCACGCTTCTGTCCCTTAGTATTATCATTCTTAAGTTCAGCCTTTAATTCCTCACAGTCCTTATCAAGGTCGATAGCCTGAAGCAATTCTTTGATTGCTTCAGCTCCCATACCTACACGGAATCTCTTGCTTCCCCATTTTTCAACGTTATCCTGATATTCTTTTTCGGATAATACCTGCTTATATTCAAGATCTGTTTCCATTGGATCCAGAACGATATAAGAAGCAAAGTACAATACCTTCTCCAGAACTCTTGGTGTTAAATCAAGGATTAATCCCATACGGCTGGGAATACCCTTGAAATACCAGATGTGAGAAACAGGTGCTGCCAGTTCAATATGTCCCATACGCTCTCTACGAACGCTGGACTTGGTAACTTCTACACCACAACGGTCGCAGATAACACCTTTATATCTAATTTTCTTATACTTACCACAGTGACACTCCCAGTCCTTACTGGGTCCAAAGATTCTTTCACAGAATAAACCTTCACGTTCAGGCTTTAATGTTCTGTAATTGATTGTCTCTGGCTTGGTTACTTCGCCTCTGGACCATTCCCTGATCTTCTCAGGTGATGCAAGACCAATTTTGATCGCATCAAAGGTTATCGGCTGGTATGATTCATTTTTGTTCTCAGACATTTTGGCTCTCCTTCCAATTTATCATTGATTGGAAATGATGATTTTCTCGTTCCCAAATATAATTTCTTAGTCATCCAGAGAATCTGACGAATCGAAATCATCTTCGAAATCGTCTGCTAAGTCGTCATCCTCTTCCTCTTCTTCGTAGGAATCTACTAAATCCCCGCTGTTTGAATCGAATTCCTTCTTAGAATATCCGTCAAAGGATTCCTTACCATAGTCATACTTATTATCGCCTTCCATCTCAACACGGAAATCAGTATCACTGTAATCAACAGATTCCATAATCTCAACTTCATTGCGGTTCTCATCGTATACTTTGACATCAAGAGCCAGAGACTGTAATTCTTTCAGCAATACCTTGAAGGATTCAGGAATACCCGGTTCAGGAATATTCTCGCCCTTGATGATTGCTTCGTATGTCTTCACACGTCCAACTACATCATCCGACTTGACAGTCAGGATTTCCTGCAGTGTATAGGATGCGCCATAAGCCTCCAATGCCCAAACTTCCATTTCTCCGAAACGCTGTCCACCGAACTGTGCCTTACCACCTAAAGGCTGCTGTGTAACTAAGGAGTACGGTCCGGTTGAACGTGCATGGATCTTATCATCTACCAAATGGTGAAGTTTCAGATAATGCATGTGTCCGATTGTTACAGGGCTGTCAAAGTACTCGCCGGTTCTACCATCTCTTAATCTGACTTTACCGTCTCTGGAAATAGGAACACCCTTCCATAATTTTCTGTGATCTCTGTTCTGATACAGATAATCCATAACTTCCGGAAGCAGTTCTTCCTTATGCTTAGCCTCAAATTCTTCCCATTCAAGGTTAACATAATCATTTGCCAGATCCAGGGTATCCATGATATCAGCTTCGTTTGCACCATCGAATACAGGAGTAGATACATTAAAGCCCAGTGCCTTGGCAGCAAGGGATAAATGAATCTCCAATACCTGTCCGATATTCATACGTGAAGGTACACCCAAAGGATTCAATACGATATCAAGAGGACGTCCGTTAGGCAGATATGGCATATCTTCTACCGGAAGTACACGGGAAACGACACCCTTGTTACCATGACGACCAGCCATCTTATCACCAACGGAAATCTTTCTCTTCTGTGCGATATAAATACGAACTACCTGATTTACACCAGGAGAAAGTTCTGTATCACCATTAGCTCTGGAGAATACCTTGGCATCTACAACAACACCATACTCACCATGAGGAACCTTAAGGGATGTATCTCTGACTTCTCTTGCCTTCTCACCAAAGATCGCACGAAGGAGTCTTTCTTCTGCTGTCAGCTCAGTTTCACCCTTAGGAGTAACCTTACCAACCAGAATATCACCTGCACGAACCTCAGCACCGATTCTGATAATACCTCTGTCATCCAGATCCTTTAAAGCATCATCGCCGACACCCGGAACATCTCTTGTGATCTCTTCCGGTCCGAGCTTGGTATCTCTTGCATCTGTTTCGTATTCTTCCATATGGATTGATGTATACACATCATCCTGAACCAGTCTTTCACTCAGCAGAACAGCATCTTCGTAGTTATAACCTTCCCAGGTCATGAAACCGATCAGAGGGTTCTTACCAAGTCCAAGTTCTCCACCGCTTGTAGAAGGACCATCAGCGATTACCTGACCTGCCTCTACATGGTCGCCCTTAAATACGATAGGCTTCTGATTGTAGCAGTTGGACTGGTTGCTTCGTGTAAATTTATATAAATGGAACTCTGCCTTCTCACCATCATCATAAGTCATTCTGATCATCTTGGAAGAAACATAAGTAATTGTACCAGGCTTCTTAGCCACAACACAAACACCAGAGTCCACAGCGGTCTTAACCTCAATACCCGTACCAACTACAGGAGCTTCTGTAATCATAAGAGGTACTGCCTGACGCTGCATGTTAGATCCCATCAACGCACGGTTAGCATCATCGTTCTGAAGGAACGGGATCAATGCTGTAGCAACTGAGAATACCATTCTTGGAGACACGTCCATATAATCGAACATTGTCTTGGGATATTCCTGTGTTTCATCCAGATAACGACCGGATACAGAGTTACGTACAAAGTAACCATTCTCATCCAGTGCCTCGTTAGCCTGTGCTACATGGTAGTTATCTTCCTCATCGGCTGTCATATAAACAACTTCATCTGTAACTCGAGGATTCTTAGGATCTGTTTTATCGATCTTTCTATAAGGAGCTTCGATAAAACCATATTCATTAATTCTTGCATAGGATGCCAGAGAGTTGATCAGACCGATGTTAGGTCCTTCAGGAGTCTCAATAGGACACATTCTTCCATAGTGGGAATAATGTACATCTCGAACCTCGAATCCGGCACGATCTCTTGACAGACCGCCAGGTCCCAATGCAGATAAACGTCTCTTATGTGTCAACTCACCCAGAGGGTTATTCTGATCCATGAACTGTGACAACTGTGAAGATCCGAAGAACTCCTTAATTGCTGCCTGTACAGGTTTAATATTGATCAGTACCTGTGGTGATACATCATCAGAATCATGTGTTGTCATTCTTTCACGGACAACACGTTCCATTCTTGAAAGACCGATACGGTACTGGTTCTGTAACAGTTCTCCTACCGCTCTGATACGTCTGTTACCCAAGTGGTCAATATCATCACTGTTGCCCAGACCATATTCAAGATGCATATTATAGTTAATGGAAGCAAGAATATCTTCCTTAGTAATATGCTTCGGAATTAATTCATGTACATTTCTCTGAATAGCATCTGCTAATTCTTCCGGATTCTCTGAATATTCTTCAAGGATTTTACGAAGTACAGGGAAATATACCTGCTCTGTAATTCCAAGAGAATGAGGATCACAGTCTACGAAATTAGTGATGTCTACCATCATATTGGAAAGAACTTTAACAACTCTCTCCTCAGTCTGAATCCATACAAAAGGTACTGCTGCATTCTGGATTGCATCTGCCATTTCCATTGTAACAGTTTCACCCTTCTGTCCCAACACTTCACCTGTGAAAGGATCTACAACATCCTCAGCAAGCTGCGCATTACGGATTCTGCTTCTGAGAGCCAGCTTCTTATTAAATTTATAACGACCTACTTTGGCAAGGTCATATCTTCTTGGATCAAAGAACATGGCTGTAACCAGATTCTCTGCACTATCCAAACTGAAAGGTTCTCCTGGACGGATCTTACTGTATAGTTCCTTCAAGCCTTCCTGATAGTTCTCTGCGGTATCCTTTGTAAAGCTTGCATGAATCTTAGGTTCGTCACCGAATAATTCAAGAATCTCTTCATTAGTACCAACACCAAGAGCTCTGATAAATACAGTAATAGGTACCTTTCTTGTTCTATCTACACGCACATAAAAAACATCATTGGAATCTGTTTCGTACTCCAACCATGCACCACGGTTAGGGATTACTGTACAGGAGAATAATCTCTTACCGATCTTATCATGCGCAATACCATAATAGATACCGGGTGAACGTACTAACTGGCTGACGATAACACGCTCCGCACCATTAATTACGAAGGTACCTGTTTCAGTCATCAGTGGGAAATTACCCATAAAAATCTCATGTTCACTAATTTCTTCTTTTTCCTTATTATGAAGGCGAACTTTGATCTTTAAGGGGGCTTCATAAGTTAAATCTCTCTCTTTGCATTCTTCAATCGTATGCTTGATTTCATCTTCAGCTAAGATGTAATCTACAAATTCCAGACTTAAGCGTCCGCTGTAGTCCGTAATCGGTGAGATATCCGCAAGAGCTTCACGAAGTCCCTCATCAAGGAACCACTTATAGGAATCCTTCTGGACTTCAATGAGGTTTGGCATCTCCAGAACCTCTTTTCGTCGTGAATAGCTCATACGCATTGTCTTACCGGCGGTAACTGGACGTATTCTGTTCTTTTCCATGACATTTCACCCCGTTCTTCATGATATAAATCTATTTACATTTACGCCATTTGGGCACAAAACGAGCACAATTCATCACAATAGCGCACACTACATATTAACACAACACCTTGTGCAAGTCAACTACTTTTTTCCATATTTTTAGATAATGAAATAAAGCAAAAGAACCGGATAGGAATCCCCACCCGGTTCTGTAAGTTCTCAGTTCACTTAAATTATTTAAGAGTAACCTTAGCGCCTTCAGCTTCAAGCTTTGTCTTGATTTCTTCAGCTTCTGCCTTAGAAGCGCCTTCTTTAAGAGTCTTAGGAGCGTTATCAACTAAGTCCTTAGCTTCCTTTAAGCCAAGACCTGTTGCTTCACGAACAACCTTGATAACCTTAACCTTGTTAGGACCAACTTCTGTTAATTCTACATCGAACTCGTCCTTCTCTTCAGCTGCTGCTGCGCCAGCGCCTGCTGCTGCAACTACAACACCTGCTGCTGCAGATACACCGAACTCTTCTTCACAAGCTTTTACTAAATCATTTAATTCTAATACAGTTAATTCTTTGATAGCATCAATAAATTCTGCTGTTGTTAACTTTGCCATTTTATTTACCTCCATTGATAATTTAATATAATTGTTCTTTAATATGTTCCGATAGAATTATTCTGCCGGAGTCTCTTCTGCTGCTGGAGCTTCCTCTGCTGCAGGAGCTGCTTCGCATGCACCAGCGCCGCCTTTTTCTGCGATCTGATTAAGCACACGAGCAAAGTTTGTAATAGGAGACTGAATGCTTCCAAGGAACTTGGAGAGCAGTTCTTCTCTTGAAGGGATGTTTGCGATTGCTGCAATACCCTGTGCATCGTATACGATACCTTCTACGACACCTGCCTTCATTTCAAGTGCAGGGCAATCCTTAGCAAAATTGTTAATGATTCTTGCAGGTGCTGTTGCATCAGTCTTGCTGATCGCAATAGCATTTGTACCCTCTAAACTTGATGTTAAGCCTTCAAATGCTGTACCCTTAAATGCACGGGTCATCATTGTGTTCTTGTAAACCTTGTAAGTTACTCCTGCTTCACGAAGCTGCTTACGAAGAGCTGTATCCTGAGCTACTGTGATTCCACGGTAGTCAACAACTACTACAGATGCGGCATCCTGAATATTTGCAGAAATTTCTTCCACGATAGGCTGTTTCAGTTCAATCTTTGCCATTTGTTCTACCTCCTTATAGATTTAGTCTGAAAGTATTCCTTTCAAATTGCCGAAAAGGAGTCTCATATAATAAGAAAACCTCCCTATTCAAAGACAGAGAGGTAAAAAGTAATCTTGTTAAACTCTTTTCCTCGGTAGGCGATATACTTACGCTTCCGGTTACCCGTCAGCACCTACTGTCTTCGGCACGGTTCCAAAACCTTAAATAGAATATCATACTTATATATTCATGTCAAGCATTTATTTTAAAAAGTAACATACCCTTCTTCATCTATCGTCACCCCCGGTGATATCGACCTCATATATTCAAGCACCGCCATTTTCTCCTCGCCCGTCAAAAGTACGGTCCTGCAGTCCGACTGTCTGCATGGTATAAACTGAAATGTCTGCATAATTCCTTCTGCCAGAGTCACTTCCACCAGACAGGTATTCTGTGTTTTGGAATTGAACCAGAAATTTCCCAGGCTGTAGATAACAGGAACACCTTCTACTGTATCTATTTTCTGCAGACAATGGGGATGATCCCCCATGATCAGATCAACGCCTGCCTGCGCATAGATGGGCGCCTGTTGCTCCTGCAGCCAGTCTATCGATTCCTGACTCTCAGTTCCCCAGTGAATATAAAGTATCACATAATCGCTGTTGGCCTTTGCTTCCGCAATGACTGAAAGCAGATTATCAGGGCTCATGCATCTGAGTACCCCCGGTGTATCCACTGTAGCTTCCTTCGTATCCGGTACACCTGTGCGTTCTATCTGCGTTGCACTTACATATGCTATTTTCATACCATTTGCAATAAAATAAACAGGTTCCATAGCTTCTTCCAGATTGCGTCCGGCTCCTACATAAGGAACTCCTGCACTGTCCAGTGTATCCAGTGTATCCAGTAGCGAGATTTCTCCATAATCGTAGATATGATTATTCGCAACAGACACCAGATCCACGCCCATTTCTTCATATAAGGACACATTAGACGGTTCTGCTCTGAACGTAAACTGCTTGTTGGCTGTGGGTGTCCCCCTCTCAGTGAATGTAAACTCATTGTTAAGCATAAAAATATCCGCTTTACGCATCTGATCGATCAGTTCCTGATTAAATGCCTGATGAATATCATTTCCTCTGTTATGATAGGTTGACATAATCGCATAATGATCATCCATCAGAATATCTCCTGCAAAAAGCAGCGTCACCACATCTTTTTGTTCACAATTAGCCAGATACGCCTTTTGATTCCTGGAAAGTGCATCCTGCAGCAATGTCTGATCCGCATCAGCTATTTCATCTTTTTGAGTATTTGATGTAAATATTTCCAATGGAGAAGAAGGCAAATGAAAGATTTCATAGACCTGTCTTTCTTCTTCCGGCATTATATAATGTAACAATACCATTCCCAGTATTCCAATACACAGAACACCCGTCAGTACACTAAGGAACAGTCCAGCCAGTTTTCTTCTGTGTTTCCTTCTTCGTTCACCCATATTAATTCAAATACCCTTTCATACCCCGTAAAATCTTTCGTAAACAATTCTTCCTGTCAATCCGAATGGCTACAGTATAACACAAAAAGACCCCGGTATCAAACCGGGGTCCAATATATCTTAGATTAGAACTTAGCAACACTAACCTTTACGCCAGGTCCCATTGTTGTTGCAAGTGTGATGCTCTTTAAGTACTGACCCTTTAAGCTTGAAGGTCTAACCTTTACAAGTGCATCTAACAGAGTGTTAAGATTCTGTAATAACTGCTCTTCTGTGAAAGAAGCCTTACCGATAGGGCAGTGGATAATGTTGGTCTTATCAAGTCTGTACTCGATCTTACCAGCTTTGATATCGTTGATAGCCTTAGTAACATCCATTGTTACTGTACCAGCCTTAGGGTTAGGCATTAAGCCCTTAGGTCCCAAAACCTTACCAAGACGTCCTACAACGCCCATCATGTCAGGTGTAGCTACAACTACGTCAAAGTCTAACCAGCCATCATTCTGAATCTTCGGAATGAGTTCTTCTCCTCCAACATAATCTGCTCCGGCTGCTTCAGCCTCAGCTACCTTATCGCCCTTAGCGAATACTAATACTCTAACTGTCTTACCTGTACCGTTAGGAAGTACAACAGCGCCACGGATCTGCTGTTCAGCATGACGTCCGTCACAACCTGTTCTGATGTGTACTTCTACAGTCTCATCAAATTTAGCAGTAGCAGATTTCTTAACTAATGCTACAGCTTCTTCTGTTTCGTAAAAAGATGCGCGATCGATTAACTTCGCGGATTCAACATATTTCTTACCGTGTTTCATTCTTCTCTACCTCCGCTTACTCTTCTACTGTGATACCCATACTTCTTGCTGTACCGGCGATCATGCTCATAGCAGCCTCAAGGCTTGCTGCATTTAAATCCGGCATCTTAAGTTCAGCGATCTTCTGAACTTCAGCCTTAGAAATAGTGGCAACCTTTGTCTTGTTAGGGGTTGCAGAAGCTGTTTTAAGATTGCAAGCCTTCTTTAAAAGAACGGCTGCAGGCGGAGTCTTTGTTACGAAGCTGAAGCTTCTGTCTGCATATACTGTAATAACAACAGGGATAATCATACCTTCCTGATCTGCTGTTCTTGCGTTGAACTGCTTTGTAAATTCAACGATGTTAACACCATGCTGTCCAAGTGCAGGACCAACTGGTGGAGCCGGTGTTGCTTTTGCGGCAGGAATCTGTAACTTAATATATCCTTCTACTTTCTTTGCCATTTTAAGGCACCTCCTAATTCATTCTCAGTTAAAAACTGTTTTGTGGTAGTTTGGGTGGATGACCCTCCCACACAGACTTATATTTAAAGTCCGGCTAATATTGTATTATAACTACACTATTTTGTCAATCATTTGTTTACAGCTTTTTGACATCGGAGAAATTGATCTCTACTGGAGTCTCTCTTCCAAACATCTCTACGCTGATGGTCACGGTCTGGCGGCTGGCATCAATCTTCTGCACAGTACCTACCGTATCTTTCCATACTCCGGCAATTACGGAGATCATATCTCCCTCAGCAAATGCAACGCTGACCTCATTGCCGAAATCCAAAGCACGAAGTTCTTCGTCAGTCAACGGAACAGGTTTGCTTCCCGGTCCTACAAAGCCTGTAACACCTCTTGTATTACGAACCACATACCATGCGTCATTGTTATCCGCATCCATATGCAGCAGAACATAGCTTGGGAAAAGTTTTCTCTGAGAGCTCTTTTCTACGCCGTTCTTAAGCTCTACAACGTCCTGGGTCGGCACTCTTACCTCAAGAATTTCATTCTCAAGATGTCTGTTTTCGATTGCCTTCTCGATATTTGCCTTTACTTTATTCTCATATCCGGAATAAGTATGGACAACATACCAGCCCATTCCCTTACCGCTCTTGTTATCGCTGAGTGCCACATTGCTGTGAGGCTCTTCGTCAACTGGTTCCGGAATGATTTCAGGCTGTTCTTCTACTTCGGGTTCCACAGTCTCCTGTGGTTCTTCTTCCACAACAGGTTCCGGTCTCTTGGGTGATACCGGTTCCCATTCCTTCATCATTGGCTCAATAATCTTTTTAGCTACTGCCCTATGTTCCTTTTTCTCTTCCATACTATTCAACCTCACTCTTACAATGCAGTTAAGAAGTTAATTCCGAACTGGATCAGAGTATCCAGGAAAGTAATGATCAGACCCATTACGATTGAAACACAGAGAACAGCAACTGACTGCTTTAAAAGATCTTCCTTATTAGGCCAGATGATCTTGTTAAATTCTGTCTTAACGCTTTTCCAAAAGCTACCCTTTGGTGCATCTGTCTTCGCTGAATCTCCCATAGTATGCCTCCTGTGGATTCTTACTATTATTTTGTTTCTTTGTGTAATGTGTGAGTCTTACAGAACTTACAATACTTCTTGATTTCCATTCTGTCCGGATGAGTCTTCTTCTCCTTCGTGGTATTGTAGTTACGCTGTTTGCACTCTGTACAAGCTAAAGTAATCTTTGTACGCATAATTCCACCTCCGCTAGCGTTCTAATATTTTACCTGTGTTCTAATCTGCCGTCTGTGAACATGTCTTTCTTATCATAAAAAAGCATAAAAAAAAGACCTAATTCACATCTTGCCTAACAACTATATCATACCCCATTCGTATCGTCAACTTTTTTTTGGAAAAATACATGTAAAATAGCCCCAAAACCCTTGCAATCAACTGACAATCATGCTATTGTTGAGTTAAGTAACAGGTGTATGTGTGCCTTTACTGGGGGAGTTCATTTGACCTTGGTAATTCCGCTTCTTGGGTATTAGATCAGAAGAAAGGAGGGCGCAGTATGCCAATTTCATATGCAACATTACAAATCTACGACCATTATCTGACTACCTACGGCAG